>Ga0272442_10004370_pt1 | contig 19385 bp, 16 predicted proteins | sample SSMForm2O_FD_200262 | JGI IMG/M metagenome (GOLD analysis project Ga0272442, IMG submission 200262) | Marine sediment archaeal communities from Little Sippewissett salt marsh, Falmouth, MA, United States - SSM-Form-2O | ecosystem: Environmental > Aquatic > Marine > Wetlands > Sediment ... | reverse complement strand
AACGCCTGGTCGTAGTCGATGACAGCATCGTCCGTGGGACTACCACCCCAAAAGTCGTCGATTTACTGAGAAAAGCAGGCGCCAGTGAAATCCACCTTCGTATCTGTTGCCCCCCCATCCGTCATCCCTGTCTTTTAGGGGTGGATATGGCTACGGAATGGGAGTTGATTGCTGCCAGAAAAAGCATTCCGGAGATAAGGGATTATCTGGGAGCAGATTCACTTGGGTACCTCAGCCTGAATGGATTGCTGAAGGCGGTTGACTTGCCCAGAGAATATTTCTGTCTGGCCTGCTTCAACAATGACTATCCTATACCAGTACAGGCGGAGATGGGCCCGTTAATCATGGAACTTAGGACTGCAGGAGGGATTGATTGAATCCAAAAGATAAACAAAATTATCGTTCAGCTGGTATTGATATCGGGACAGCCGAAAGGATAAAAAAAACAATCGGGCGACATGCAAAAACAACTTTTAGTAGTAGAACAAAAACCTTCGGCTCATTTGGTAGTATGTTTGAACTAACAGGATTTGAAAATCCTATATTGGTTTCAAGTGCTGATGGTGTGGGGACTAAGCTGAAGATTGCCTCACTTTTAAATAAGCATGATACTGTAGGCATGGATATTGTAAATCACTGTGTTAATGATATTCTATGTAATGGGGCTATGCCAATTTTTTTTCTTGATTACATAGCCATGGATAAGCTTATAACCGAACAGATAGAAAGTATAATCTCTGGTATGGCTCAGGCTTGTAGAGAAGTTGGCTGCTCTTTAATAGGAGGGGAAACAGCCGAGATGCCAGGCATTTATTTGAAGCAAACATATGATTTAGTTGGCTTTATCGTAGGGGTAGTAGAAAAAGGACATATAATAAATGGTAGTGCTATTGAGGCTGGTGATCTAATTCTGGGCTTACCTTCTTCCGGCTTACATACCAATGGTTATTCCCTGGTACGCAAAGTATTTAAGGTAGAAGATGACCCCTCGATATTATATAATTTCTTTCCTGTACTGGGAAGGAGTCTTGGTGAAGAACTTCTTCAAGTCCACCACTGTTATTATACTGAACTTAAACCGGTTCTATCGCTGACCAAGGGTTTGGCTCATATCACAGGTGGCGGATTTGAGGGAAATATTAATCGAATCTTGCCAAAGGGAATAGCTGGTTACATAAGAAAAGATGCATGGCAGGTACCACCCATTTTTAATTTAATACAGAGACAGGGTAATATTGAAGAAACAGAAATGTATCGAGTATTTAATATGGGAATAGGCATGACTTTAATCTGTTCACCTCAGCAGGTTGATAATATAACTGAATCCTTGCCACAAGCTAAAGTAATTGGAGAGATAGGCAAAGCAACAGGTACAAAAACAATATTTATCAATTAAGGAGGAACTATGCGTTCTATAATAAGCGTTTCAAACAAATCTGGAATAGCGGACTTTGCAAGAGGACTACAAGAACTTGGTATTGAAATCTTTAGTACAGGTGGCACAAAGAAGGCCATGGAGCAGACTGGATTGAGTATCCATAGCATATCTGAACTTACCGGTTTTCCTGAAATACTCGATGGGAGAGTGAAGACACTGCATCCTGCAGTCCATGGAGGCATCCTTGCCAGGCGTGACCTTCCTCAGCATTTAGCGGAATTGACACACAATAAACTTGGTCTTATAGATATGGTTGTAGTAAATCTATATCCTTTTATGGAAACAGTACGTAAAGAAGGAGTCTCTCAAGCTGAGGCACTTGAAAATATCGATATCGGAGGGCCTTCCATGCTACGGTCAGCAGCTAAGAACTTCGCCTCTGTTCTGGTGATAGTAGATCCTCAAGATTATGCTCCCATTTTACAAAAACTAAAAGAGGGCGACATAGATATAAAGGAAAGACAACGGTTAGCCCAGAAGGCATTCCAGCATGTAGCCATCTATGATACTGCTATCGCTGAATATTTAAGAGAAGAAGAAGATATATTACCGGAGGAAATGACTATAGCATTAAAGAAATCCTCAGCACTCCGTTATGGAGAAAACCCTCACCAAAAAGCTGCTTATTATGTTAAGCAGGATATAAAGCAAAGAAGAGATAGCCTGTCTGCGTTAGAGCATCTAAATGGTCCTCAGATATCCTTCAACAACCTTCTAGATTTTGATGCGGCTGTTAATATTCTGAGCAATTTTCAAACTAGTACTGTTGCAGTATTTAAACATACAAATTCATGTGGTCTTGCCAGTCATGATAATCTGGCTGAAGCATATCGTAGAGCCCTATCAGGGGACCCGATAGCTGCTTTTGGAGGAGTAGTCGCTAGTAATCGCATAATCGACCTGGCAACAGCAGAGGAAATTAACAAGCACCACTTTGACGCTATTATCGCACCAGGATATGATGCAGAGGCTATAGAGTTATTGGGGAGAAAAAAGAGTTTAAGGATTGCCAATCTTCCCTTTCTTGGAGAGGCATCAAAGGTAGAGGAGACATTTCTTGATTTTCGCTGTGTTGTAGGAGATCTATTAGTTCAAACTTCGGACTTTATAAGCGAAGAAGAAAGTTCACCTCGCACAGTAACCAATCGTAAACCAACAGGGCAAGAGCTGTCTGATTTATTGTTCGCATGGAAAGCAGTTAAATGTATAAAATCCAATGCTATAGTGGTCGCGAAAGATAAAACCCTGTTGGGAATGGGGGCAGGTCAGCCTAGTCGTGTGGTAAGTGTAGAACTGGCATTAAAAAGGGCTGGCTCTGAGGCTAATAAGAGTGTCATGGCCTCAGATGCATACTTCCCCTTTCCAGATGGCCCAGAGTTGGCTTTTAAATCAGGTGTGATGGCTGTTATCCAGCCCGGTGGTTCAAAAAAGGATAATGAAGTGATTGCTGTAGCGAATAAATACGATGTTGCCATGGTCTTTACCGGAACACGGCATTTCAGACATTAATTAATTACTATTAATAGGAATGTAGAAAGAAGATGACACAGTTTACCGATGAAATGAGAATAGTAGCAGAAAAAGGGAGACCTTTTATAATAGCAACAACGTCTCCTGATGGGGAACCGAATGCAGTACCCATAACTTTCGCCAAAATTATATCTAGTGATGAGATACTCCTTGTAGATAACTTTATGAAAAAAACTATACAAAACATAAAAACCAATCCTAGAGTATCGGTTTCGGTATGGGCGAAGATGGACACCGGCAAGTCGGCAGGTTACCAATTCAAAGGGAAAGCAAGAGAAGAGAGATCAGGAGAGCTATTTACTAGTGCAGTGGAATGGACTAAAAGTACAGCTCCTCAATTAAATCCCAGAGGTATAATAGTAGTTAAAGTAGATTCGATTTATATAACTACGGCAGGGATTACTGCCGGCAATAAAATATAGTTAATAACGGTATAAATGGCAGGATAACTATAGTTTATGACTAAAGCTATACTGGTAGTAGATATGTTGTGTGGCTTTTTAGAGTCGGGTTCTGCACTTTATTGTGGCTCTCGTACAAGAGATATTATTCCTGGCATCCAGAGATTACTGGAACAGGAACTTCAAAAAGGTAGCAAAATATTCTTTATCGGTGACCAGCATGATCCGGATGACCCTGAGTTTAATATCTTCCCCAGCCACGGTGTTAAGGGGACCTCTCAGGCAGAAATAATTCCTGAGCTTTCCAAATACCAGGGTGAATACATACCTAAAAACATTTCAGTGCATTTTATGGAACATCTCTGGAGAAAGAACTAAAAAAATAGATGCGGAAAAATTAATCGTTTGTGGTGTATGCACTGATATTTGTATCCTGCATACTGTAGCTGATGCCAGAAGGTATGGATTTGGAGTTGAAGTTCCTATAGAATGTGTTGACTCCTTTGATCGCAGGGCACATTTCTTCGCTTTACAACATATGGAGAAGGTGCTCGGCGCAAAGTTAGTATATCCTGAGATTAGCTTGGTTCAGCCTCGTTTTAAAACTACTCAAGAAGTCTTAACCGGTGATACTGCGGATATTTACTTTGTCCGTACGGTGGAAATACTCAAAAAAGAGGGTGTAAATCCGGTTGCTACCATGGAGGTTTTTGCAAGACATACAGGGATCCTTTGTGGGATGAAGGAGGTCAAGACCCTTTTATTACAAGTGCTTCCTGTGAATAAAAGTGAGGTCTGGGCGCTATCGGAAGGTGATGATTTTGAAAAAAATGAGGTGGTCCAGAGGATAAAGGCACCCTATCAGAGCTACGGAATCTATGAAACTGCCTATTTAGGAATGCTTTCACATAGTAGTGGCTGGGCTACTGCTGCTTGGGAGTGCGTTAAGGCTGCTCGTGGTATTCCTGTCATTAGCTTTGGAGCACGCCATATACACCCATCGGTAGTGGATGTCATGGAATATTCAGCTATTGTAGGAGGTTGTAAGGGTTGTGCCAGTACTATTGGAGCCTGCCTCGCTGGTATTAAACCCACTGGAACAATACCACATGCACTAATAATAATTCTTGGTGGTACTGTTAGGGCGAGCCTAATCTTTGACAAGTATATGCCTTCTGAAGTGCCTCGAATTGCACTGGTTGACACCTTTGAAGATGAAGTCAGGGAAAGTATTAATGTTGCTAAAGCAATGCATGGCAAGCTAAACAGCGTAAGATTGGATACTCCATCAGAGAGAAGAAGAGTTACTGCCAACTTAGTTAAAGAAGTACGAGCCTGGCTAAACCTGGAAGGATTTGGCGAGGTGAATATTGTTGTCAGTGGAGGCCTTGATCCTGACCGTATATGCTATTTTATCGATGAAGGAGCACCTGTTGATGCCTTTGCCGTCGGTAGTTATATTAGCGGTAGCAGGCCAATTGATTTCACGGCGGATCTTCATGAAGTAAGCGGCAAGCTGATTGCTAAACGTGGTAGGATGCCAGGTATTACTGAAAATCCGAAACTGAACAGGATCATATAGCAGAAACTGATGAATGGTATAACCGTAAATAGTGCAGTATATTATGGAGAGATATAGATCTATCATTAGCCATTAACGGTCTTCCTGACTGCAGCCTCAATATTCTTGTAGCCTGGTACTACATAATCCTGTAGCCCCGGACTAAACGGTATATGTACATTTTTTGAACCAACTCTCAATATAGGAGACTTTAGATATTCGAAAGCTTCTTCCTGAATTGTGGCAGTGACTTCTGCGCCCCATCCCGCCTTTTTCCATGTTTCATGCGCTACAACAAGGTGATGTGTTTTTTGCACGGAATTAAGTACGGTTTTTTTATCCCAAGGCACCAGGGTTCTCAAGTCAATAACTTCGCTATTAATTCCTTCTTTCTGAAGGTGTTCCGCCGCCTTTAACGACTCCAGCAACATTCTTGAGGTAGAGACGATGGTGACATCAGTCCCGCTTCGCTTTATATCCGCAAGTCCAAACGGAATATAGTATTCTTCATCGGGAATTAATCCCCTGGTTTCATAGAGCAGCTTGTGTTCAAAACATATCACCGGATCATCTGATTTCAAAGCTGTTTTAAATAAGCCTTTCATATCATATGGAGTGGCTGGTACAATAACCTTAATTCCTGGTATGTGCATAAAGATAGTTTCGATAGATTCTGAATGCTGAGCAGCACCGGATTTTGTTATACCATCGGGTCCTCTCAAAACAAGGTGAAGTTTTGCCTGCCCACCTGTCATATATCTCATCTTCATTATCTGGTTAGTAATTGCAGACATACCGGTAAAAAGGAAGTCAGCGAAATGAAATTCCGCTACGGGTCTCATTCCTGCGAGGGCTGCTCCAAGTGCAGTTCCATATATCACCTCTTCAGATATTGGTGTGTCTATTACTCTATCAGGAAACTTTCCCAGCAGAGGCTTATATGCACCAAAAATACCACCTTGTTTTGCTATATCCTCTCCATAGGTGAATATAGTTGAATCTCTAGACATCTCCTCAAGGATCGCTTCACCCAAGGCTTCTGCAAAGCTTACTTCTCTCAATATTCCTCCTAACAGTAATTAGCTATTTAGTAATCATAACCAGCATCATCGATAAACAGATCTTCAAGTGCTGTCTCAATTTCCGGCCATTCACTTTGTTGGGCTACTTGAATTGCTTCATCCATTTCTTGTTGTGCCTTACTCCAGATGTTGGTTTTATCCTTGTCGGTAAATATTTTCATATCTATCAATTGGCTCTCAAATCTTTTAATAGGCTCCTTTTCCCAATAAATCTCTACCTCACGCTTGTTTCTATACATTTGTTCGGGGTCCCCAATATAATGCCCTTTGATACGGTATGTATCAGCCTCTATCAGGGTAGGTCCTTCCCCACGCCTTGCTCTAGCTACTGCTTCTCCAGTTGTTTCATACATGGCGATTACATCATTGCCATCCACAGAAACCCCGGGTATGCCATATCCAGTTGCCCTATCAGTAATGCTTTTTCCGGCAGTAGTTTCTTCCCTCCATGTAGAGGCGAAATGATTGTTTTCCGCAACGAAAATTACTGGTAACTTGAATATAGAACACCAGTTTAATGCCTCAGCAAAGGGTCCCCTATTAGAAGCTCCATCTCCAAAGAAGGCTACTACTACCTGGTCTGTCTTGCGGATTTTTATTGCCATTCCTGCTCCAGAGGCGATAGGCAATCCTCCTGCTACTTCTCCATTTGCTCCCAGAACCCCAATAGAGAGATCTGCAATATGCATTGAGCCCCCTTTCCCTCGACAATACCCTGTAACTCTCCCAAAAAGTTCTGCCATCATTTTATTAACATCCGCACCCTTGGCAATCATATGTCCATGTCCTCTATGAGTGGAAGTGATGTAATCTTCCCTTCTGAGATTTGCCATCACCCCGGTAGCTATAGCTTCTTGGCCAATATAGAGGTGAACATAACCAAGGACCTGTCCTTTGAGAGAAAGTTCCTCTGCCCTCGTTTCAAATGAACGTATACGTACCATAGTGCGGTAGAGTCCAAGTAAGAAATTCTTTGAATATTTCATTAATACCTTCTTTATAATGAGCAGTATACCGTCTCTTAATTCCACTATAAGGGAGGAACAGCAAGTAAAAATATGGATGTAGAAACAAGTACTAAAGAGAATTTGTTTATGAAAAAGTTGCTTATCATTACTTTACTCCTGATCATTGTAGTCCGGGGGTGTTGATCTGCTTGCTTTCCATAATGGTATCTCAATGCTTATGCAGAAGAAATTATACTCTATAGCTAAAAAAAGTAAACCGCTTTTTAATATGGTGGTTTGTATTATTGAATTACTGTAAATAACGGACACGGTTACTTTGCTGGTCATAAAAATAATGTGGTAGAATAGGCCAATTCAGTAAGTTTGATATTACCTGAATCGGATTGTTGTGTCCTTTCATTGTTGTCTATGATGTCAATTACGTTCGATACAATGAATATATAGGTAGCGGGCTATCAGGTAGTTATTAATATTCAAAAAACAGGAGGTAAAGTTTGGAAAAGGAAAATGGATTGACACAGGATGATTTGACGGCGATAAACATAATATTGAAGGATAATGGAGAGGATCCAGACCAGGTGGTGAAAGTGTTGCAGGATATTCAGAAAGTGCTGGGATATGTACCACTGGCTGGACAGAGAATCGTCGCTCAGAAGCTAAAGATTCCTGTAAGCAGAATACATGGTATCGTCAGTTTCTATAATTTCTTTAGAACAGCTCCTCCTGGAAGGCATAGTATCAATCTCTGTATGGGCACTGCCTGTTATGTAAGGGGGGCCAAAAGTATTCTGGATGAAATCAGAGTAGAGTATGGAGTGGAGCCAGAAGGAACAACGGCTGATGGAAAGTTCTCACTGGAAGTTCTCAGATGTCTGGGGTGTTGTGCCATTGGTCCTGTGATATCGGTTGATGGAAAGGTATATGGGCGGATGAAACCGGCGAAAGTCAAAGAAGTATTAGAAAAATACAATTGAGGTGATGAGAAGTTGATTGAATCTTTTGAGCAGCTCACAGCTTTAAAAGAACAAATAAGTAAAAGTAAGGCTGAGAGTGAAGGAAAAACACGAATAATAGTGCATGGCTCGACATGTGGTATAGCCTCGGGTTCTAAAAATATTTTAGAGACTTTTAAATCAGAGATACAACAGCAAAATATACCAGAAGTTGAAGTTATGGAATATGCCTGTATTGGTTGTTGCTGCTTCGAGCCGTATATCACAATTATGGACAAGGATGGCTCCAGCACTATATATGGCTATCTCGATGAGCAGAAAGCTAAAGAGATAGTGGAAAGTCATATAAAGAAGGGAGAGGTTGTTAAAGACTATGTTATTGATCAGAATATCCCCTTCTTCGCTAAGCAGGAAAAAAGAGTAACTGCATTACTTGGCAAGATAGATCCTCTGAAGATAGATGACTATATCTATTATGGGGGATATCAAGCTTTGGCAAAAGCATTACAGATGGAAAGAATGGGGGTAATTGAGGAGGTTAAAAAGGCAGGTTTGAGGGGTAGAGGTGGCGCAGGATTTCCTACTGGAGTCAAATGGAGTTTTGCATATAAAGCCAAAGGAAATACGAAATATGTTGTGTGCAATGGTGATGAAGGTGATCCTGGTGCATATATGAACAGGGCTGAAGCCGAAGGTAATCCACATGCAATTCTGGAAGGAATGGCTATAGCAGGATATGCAATTGGTGCCAGCAAAGGATATATTTATATGAGGGCGGAATACCCTCTCGCTGTACAGGCTTTTGAGATTGCTATAGAACAGGCTAAAGAGTATGGATTTCTTGGACATAATATATTTGGAACCTCATTTGATTTTGATATAGAGATATTCCTTGGATCCGGAGCTTTTGTATGTGGAGAAGAGACAGCATTACTTGCTTCTCTGGAAGGTAAGAGAGGTAATCCTCGACCGCGGCCTCCTTTCCCGGCGAATGAAGGCTTATTCGGAAAACCAACTATAATAAATAACATAGGAACATTATCAAATATCCCTCTAATTATCAGGGAAGGCGCTGAGTGGTGGAGTTCGGTTGGAACGGAAGGAACTAAAGGAACCAAAGTTTTTTGTCTTACAGGTAAAATAAATAATACCGGACTTGTTGAAGTACCAATGGGGACTACACTTGGCGAAGTGGTTTTTGATATTGGTGGAGGAATTCCTGATGGAAAGAGATTCAAGGCAGCACAATTAGGTGGCCCCTCTGGTGGATGTGTCCCTGTAGGACATCTAAACCTGCCTATAGATTATGAATCTCTCAAAGAGATTGGTTCTATGATGGGTTCTGGGGGGATGGTTGTCCTCGATGAAGACTCTTGTATGGTAGATACTGCAAGGTTCTTTTTGGAATTTGATAGGGATGAATCCTGTGGCAAGTGTTTACCCTGCAGGAAAGGTCTTCCTTTAATGATAGAAATACTTACTAAGATAACAGAAGGTAGAGGCGAGATTGAAGACCTGGATATATTGCATAATCTGGCGCAGGGTATTGAAAAGACAGCCCTGTGTGCATTGGGGCAGACTGCGGCAAATCCAACGCTGAGTACTATACGACATTTCCGAAATGAATACGAGGCACACATAATTGACAAAAGATGTCCTGCTGGAGTCTGTGCACATTTGTTTACAGCACCATGTCAGAATATATGCCCTGTTAACCAGGATGCGCCTGCTTATCTTGCACTGGTAAAGGAAGGGAAATTCGAAGAAGCTTATAAGGTTATTAAACAGACAAATCCTATTCCACTTACTTTAGGAAGGGTATGCCATCATCCGTGTGAGGGAAAATGCGAGAGAGGGAAGCTGGACGAATCAATAGCAATCAGGCACATTAAAAGATTTGTTGCTGATTATGCCTATCAAAATAATATTAAGTATATGCCACCAATGAGACAAAGCAGAGGAACTTCGGTAGCAATAGTAGGTTCTGGACCAGCAGGGTTGGCTGCCGCTTATGATTTGGCTATAGATGGATATGATGTGACAATTTTCGAAGCTTTGCCTGTGGCTGGTGGAATGCTTGCCATAGGGATTCCTGAATATCGGTTATCGAGTGAAATACTTAATTATGAAATAGACCAGATATGCAGTATGGGTGTGAAAATCAAGCTGAACAGTAGAGTTGATGATGTTGGAGACCTTTTTAATAAAGGTTTTAAAGCAGTATTTCTGGCTATTGGAGCCTGGGGTGAAAGGAAAATGAATATTCAGGGAGAAGAAACTCCGGGAGTTCACTTTGGTATAGAGTTCTTGAAAAAGGTAAGCTTAGGGGAAAAGCTTGATATTGGTAAAAAAGTGATCGTGATTGGTGGAGGAAACAGTGCTATGGATTGTGCTCGGGTGGCTAAGAGGATGGGTGCAGATGTAAGGATAGTATACCGAAGAAGGTTAGAAGACATGCCTGCAATAAAAGAAGATATAGATGCAGCCTTGCAGGAGGGGATTGCCATGGATGTTCTCAGTGTGCCGGTGGAGGTCTTAGGTAAAGAGAGAGTTAGCGGGATTAAATGTGTGAAGATGGCTCTAGGTGATTTCGATAGTAGTGGCAGGAGGAGTCCATCTGAGCTAAAAGACTCGGAATATATTATCGAAGCAGACACTATCATAGAATCTATTGGCCAGTTTCCTGAAAGTGATTTCTTAAGTAAAAGCGCGGTTAAGCTATCCAGAGGGAAGACAGTGATAGCGGATGCAAGAACTTTAGCGACTGATAGCGATGGTGTCTTTGTTGGTGGAGATGCATTTACTGGACCGCTTACGGTTGTGGACGCGGTCTCTGCTGGACAGAGAGCAGCATCTTCAATTAAAAGATATCTGAAAGCGGAGCTATTGGGGCCAATCCCTGACAGGAAGAATCCTGAAACCTATTTAACCCCATTTGCATCTGAGGAAGAGCCACAGAGCCAACCAAGAGTGAAAATAAGAGAACAAGATGCTACGAAGCGTGTGGCAGACTTTAAAGATACAGTGTTTGGGTATTCAAAAGAAGAGGCAATAAAAGAGGCAGCAAGATGCCTTCGATGTGATGCTGGACTAAAGTAAAGGAGCGATGAAAGATGGTTAACATACTCATTAATGGGCAGGGCCAAGAGGTTAAAGAAGGTGCTAATCTGCTGGATGCCTGTGAGGGACTTGGCTTTAAAATTCCACATCTATGCTACAAAGAGGGTTTGAGTTCTGTTGGAGCCTGTCGACTCTGCCTGGTTAAAGTCAAGGGCATGCGGGGACTGGTTCCAGCCTGTTGCACAGTTGTAGCTGATGGGATGGAGGTCGTAACAGAAGATGAAGAATTAAATACGTTACGACGTTTACAACTGGAGATGATTCTATCCGAGAAGGAGCATAACTGTCTGACTTGCGAAAGCAACGGAAAATGTGAATTGCAGGACCTTATTTATCAGTTTGGAGTTGATACGGTGCGCTTCTCGATAAACAAGGAAGTTGAGCCAATTGAAAATTCGAGCGAGGTGATAAGAAGGGACCCTAATAAATGTATTCTTTGTGGCCGATGTGTTCGGGCATGTGCAGAAATTGCTGGACAAAATATCTTTGAATTTACCAGCCGTGGCCCGAAACTTGCTATCGGAGCCGGATTGGATGAACCACTAGCACAGACTGAATGTGTGGCCTGCGGTGCCTGCCTTCAAGCTTGTCCGACAGGAGCATTGACAGAAAAAGCTGCTAGATTCCAGGGGAGAAACTGGGAGTTTCAGAAAAAGAAAACCACCTGTCCATATTGCGGTGTGGGTTGTCAGCTAGAATTATACATAAAGGATAATAAACCAATTAAGGTTTATGGGGTTGAAGATGGAGTTGATAATAAAGGGCATCTTTGTGTCAAGGGACGTTTTGGCCTGGACTATGTTAGTCATAGTGATCGTCTTACCACTCCGTTAATTAAGAGAAATGGAAAATTTGAAGAAGCAAGCTGGGATGAAGCACTGGACTATGTTTCCAATAAATTTAAGGAAATAAGGAGAAACAATGGGAAAAATTCCCTTGCAGGCCTCTCTTCGGCTAAGTGTACAAATGAAGAGAATTATCTGTTTCAGAAGTTTATTCGCTCCTGTTTTGGCACGAATAACGTTGATCACTGTGCACGTCTCTGCCATGCTTCTACTGTAGCAGGGCTTGCCAAAGCGTTTGGTAGTGGAGCTATGACTAATTCTGTGCGTGGATTCGGAAAGTCAGAAGTTGTTTTAGTTACTGGCTCGAATACTACTGAAACACATCCTGTGATAGGTGATTATATCAAGCATTTAGTTACATATAATAACCTCAAGTTAATAGTGGTGGATCCACGTGAAATTGAACTGGCAGGGTATGCGAATATATGGATGAGACAAAGAGGCGGAAGCGATGTCGCCTGGGTCAATGGCTTGATGAATATTATTATTAATGAAGACTTGTATGACAGGGAATTCATAGAGAGCCGTACTGAAAACTTCGATGAGTTCAAGAAGGTTGTTGCGGAGTATACTCCTGATAAAGTGGAGCAAATTACGGGGATTCCTAAGGATAAGCTGATTACAGCAGCTAGATTGTATGCGGGTACAGACAGAGCTTCAATTGTTTTTGCCATGGGAATTACCCAGCATTCTACTGGAACTGACAATGTACTATCTTTAGCGAATCTAGCAATGCTTACTGGAAATATCGGACGGGAAGGAACTGGAGTCAATCCATTACGGGGTCAGAGTAATGTTCAAGGTGCCTGTGATCTCGGAGCTTTATCTAATGTTTATAGTGGTTATCAAAGGGTAACCGATCAAGCAGTCCAGCAGAAATTTGAGAAAGCGTGGGGAGCAGAGTTAGATGATAAAGTAGGCTTAACCGTAGTCGAGATTATGAATGCGGCTTCGGAAGGAAAAGTTAAAGGGCTTTATATCATGGGGGAAAACCCAATGCTAAGCGACCCCAATTTGAATCACGTAAAGGAAGGCCTGAAGAACCTGGATTTCCTGGTGGTGCAAGATGTTTTCATGACCGAAACAGCGGAGATGGCAGATGTGGTATTACCTGGAGTTACCTCTTTTGAGAAAGATGGGACATTTACCAATACCGGACGGCGAATTCAGCGTGTCCACAAGGCAATCGATGAACCTGGTCAAAGTAAACAAGATTGGAAGATTATTTGTGAGTTAAGCCAGAGATTTGATTGTCCAATGGATTATCAGTCACCGTCTGAAATTATGGAAGAGATAGCATCGTTGACACCTATCTATGGAGGGATTCATTTTGATCGACTCGAGGGAGATGGCTTACAATGGCCTTGTCCTAACCGTGATCATCCTGGTACACCGTTTCTTTATGGAGAAAAGTTTAACCGACCAAATGGAAAAGGTCTATTTTCAGCTGTACCCTATATTCCAGCTGCTGAATTGCCTGATGAAGAATACCCATTTTTGCTTAACACTGGTAGAATTCTTCAACATTTCCATACCGGGACTTTATCTCGAAGATCAAAAGCGTTAAATAATATTGTCAAGGAAGGGTATATGGAGATGAATCCTGCTGATGGTGAAAAACTGTGCATAGCTGATGGGGAATTGGTTAAGGTCAGTTCCCGGAGAGGGGAAGTAAAAGTAAAAGCGAAGCTTAGTGATATAGTTAATGCTGGGCAGGTGTTTATCCCGTTCCATTTCAAAGAAGCGGCAGCTAATTTGCTTACTAATGATGCATTGGACCCTGTAGCAAAAATACCTGAACTGAAGGTTGCGGCGGTTAAGGTCGAGAGACTAGTCAGCTAGATAATAGAAGGGGCTGGTTGTTAAAGAGGGGAGGGTTACTGGTAACCCTCCCCTCTTTTTATTGCTTTAATAATGCATGCTTGTTATATAAATAGGATTGTTCTTATTTTGCACGTGTCCCATAGAGATACCAGTAAATCGTCCCTACAAAGAAAGCTCCTCCTACGATGTTTCCCAAGGTAACAGGAAGTAAGTTGGTAAACAGTAGCTGACTTACAGTAACGTTGGCCCCATAGAACATCCCGGTAGGAATAAAGAACATATTGGCTACACTGTGCTCGAAACCAAGTGCAACGAAAGCCATGATAGGCCACCATATACCGAGTATCTTGCCAGTTATATCGTCTGAGGAAACTGCAAGCCATACTGCTAGGCAAACAAGCCAGTTACAACCAATACCCTTGAAGAAGAGAGGAAGAAATCCTTGCGCCACTTTCCCTTCAGCAATTCCTATAATTGTACTGGCCCAAGGGTCTTTAAGTAGTAGATGAGTTGCATAGGCTAAGAAGAAAGCTACGAAAAGCGATCCTACAAAGTTTCCGACATATGAGAACACCCAGTTCTTTAGGAGACCGGACCACTTTGCTTTCTTGGCGAGTACGGCTGGCATAAGACAGGCGGTATTACCGGTAAACAGTTCTGCTCCTGCAATTACGACAAACATTAGTCCGACAGGGAACACTCCGCCGAAAATGAATTTCTGCAAACCGGGATTAGCTTCTTTGATTCCTGGTATCCCGCCACCAACAACGACTGCCAAGAGCGCGCCAAAGGCGATAAAAGCGCCTGCTAAGAAGCCTAGAGTTAACAGACGATTTACTGATAAATCTGCCTTCGCTATCCCAATCCCCTCTACTGCTGTTACGGTGTCTTTAGGTGATTTGAATGCCATTTCTCTGATTATTCCTCCTTTATTATTAGATTTGAGTTTTCCTGCGTCTACTACCTCTCAAAGGGTTTAAACTAGAAGTATATCTGTATTATGTCTACGTCGTCAAGAAATGCTTTTAATCACTTTGTACATTGTCTGAATATAGTGAAGTGCTATTTCTCATGCGTAAGTTTTTCCTGCAATGCTTATAGCTCGTGTAAAGTCGGAAGGAGAATTAATATTAAAGAAACTTAAGAGCTGGCTATCAAAGTTAATGCATTCTTCTCTTTCAACATATCTAACACATAATTTATCTAAGGTTTGACTTATCTTTAGATGTCTATGCTCTAACTGTTTTTGTATAATATCTGTGCAGCGTCTTGAATAGATTGAGTGTAAAGGTTCGATTTTATCCATCTCCAATCGTGGAACTACCGCATCGAATTTCTGTATCAGACTTGTCATATAACGGATTAGATCAATATTTATAAAGGGCATATCGCATCCTACTACAAGGCTGTAGGGAGATTCCGAAGCTATTAATCCGGTATATATACCACCGAGAGGTCCTTTACCAGGATACAGGTCATTAATAACTGTTGCTTGATACGGTTTAAGAAGAGTAGATTGCTCTTCAGAAGTTACTATCAATATCTGGTCGCTAATTTGTTTCAGCCTTCCGATAACATGTTCAATCAAGCTTTTACCACGTAAGGACTCCGATGGCTTGTACCTTCCCAGTCGGGAACTTTTTCCACCTGCCAGAATGATCGATGTCAGCATCTAATAAGCTCGTGGCAATAAGGAATCAATAATTATTCCCAGGTTAATCATTTTATGTAATCCTTTCTCTATGGGAGTAGATGTTGAATCTTCGTTGCCTGGCAAAGCCGATTAGAGTAATACCATATTTATCTGCGCTCTCAATAGCTAAATTGGTGACAGCTGAGGTGCTGATGACGATGGGAATTTTACTATAAATTGCCTTTATAATAGTCGAGGTTGTCTGCCGGCATGATGTTAGCAATACCGACTGAGAAAGATTAATCTTTTCATTTAAACTAAGGCCAACTACCTTATCTATTGCACAGTGCCTGCTGACATCTTCGGCAAATACTACATTACCATCGTAAAATATTCCGGCAATATGTGCCCCTCCTGTCTTTTTGAAAAGTATACTATTCTGGTTAAGCGTATCTACAGCACTAGAGATACTGGCAGCTGTCAGTTCCTTCTTGGATGTGACGATACTCAGCCCTATGGTAGGGGTATTAATATTGGCTTCAATTGATGTAACTTGTCCGGCACTGATAACCTTTACCCTTTTAATATCATAAGGTTGGCATAGACCTTCAGAGACCAGATGCCCCCGCACGAGAGCCTCAAGATGTTTTGGGGTACAATAGAATGACCTGTAGTATTTATCATTAAGAATGAAAGACACATGAGCTTCAGAAATGACGATATCTGATACTTCTTCTTTCAGGTTTGCGGCTGTCTTTAACACTTCTATTTGTACCACAGCACTTACTTTTTCCAGGTTCATTACCAAAGTCTCCCTTGTCAGAATTATTATTCATTTGGAGATTAATATACTAATATTCTTGTGTTCCTGTAGCTAGGATAATTGACTCAACTGCATATATTTTACACTATTTACAACAAGAGAAAATCCACGCAATAGATGAGATATTACTGATAAGGTGGATTTTACGAGGAATTTCCTCTATAATCTGGTATATACAGGGGTGTAGCTCAGCTGGTAGAGCAGCGGTCTCCAAAACCGCAGGTCGCGGGTTCAAATCCTGCCGCCCCTGCCATGCCGAGGTGGTGGAATCGGTAGACACGCCATCTTGAGGGGGTGGTGGGCGTGAGCCCGTGGGAGTTCAAGTCTCCCCCTCGGCATTGTACTGTAGTTGGCTGAAATTGGAGGAGATGCTAAAATCTGGAAATGGGCGGAAGTAGTTCAGCGGTAGAACGCCTCCTTGCCAAGGAGGAGGTCGCGGGTTCGAATCCCGTCTTCCGCTCCAGAATAATCCGGCGGCGTAGCCAAGTGGTTAAGGCGGGGGTCTGCAAAACCCCTATGCAGCGGTTCAAATCCGCTCGCCGCCTATCTTTACCAGCCGAGGTGGCGGAATGGTAGACGCGGCGGACTTAAAATCCGCTTCCTGCGAAGGAGTGTGGGTTCGAGTCCCTCCCTCGGCATAATAATTTAAGCCCAATTGCATAGTTTCAGTCACCAGAAACTGCAGGTTACTACCTGCATTATTTGAACTCGTCCTTACCCATAGTAATAAATACTATAGCTAGTATACCCAGAATAAATGGTGGAGGGATCAGTAGCGCACAAATAGCTCCAGCCAATGCTAGCCCCCAGGCTCTCTTTCTAATAGCATAAATACCACCCACAACTGCTATTATCCCTAAAACTATTATCGGACTACCTATAATAGCAAGGATTCTGGCAGCAAATGGAATTCCTACAAGCCAGGTAATACTTCCTCCCAATACTGCAAAAACAAAGCCAGCGATCATACCAAAAGACCCACAAATAATACTTAGAATGCCTCCAACTGTTGATTTCCAGGCCTCTTTCACTATTTACACCTCCATTTATCTGTCGGAGGCAATGATAATTTGTAGTACCGGTCATAGTCAATATTATGGAGATGTTATAGATAGGTAATTAAACTTAAAGCGTATATGGTATTATTTAGCTTATTGATTCTCATTCTAAAAGAAATAAAAGGAGGTATTAATGGCTAAGGAAAGATTAGGATTTATTGGACTTGGAATAATGGGTAAGCCAATGACTAAAAACTTGCTGGATGCAGGTTATTCTGTAACTGTGTGGAATCGTAGTCAACCAGGAATTGATGAGTGTATAGGATATGGAGCGGTCGCAGCAAAATCACCCAGGGAAGTTGCGGAGAAATCTGATGTTATTATAACCATGGTAACTGCTTCTGCGGATGTTAAGGAAGTAGTACTGGGTCCAGGTGGAGTAATTGAAGGCGTACGATCGGGAATGGCCTTAATCGATATGACTACAATGTCACCAAAGGTAACTAAAGAAATTGCTACCAAGTTGGAAGAAAAAGGAGTTGGTATGCTGGACGCCCCTGTTAGTGGGGGTGATACGGGAGCTAAAGCAGGGACCTTGTCTATTATGATTGGTGGGCCAGGAGAAGTGCTTAACAGGTGTATGCCGATTTTTGAAGTACTGGGAAAGAACATTACCCATATTGGAGAAGAACATGGCTCAGGACAGGTTACCAAGCTGTGCAATCAAATAGGTTGTGCCCTTAATCTACTGGCTGTATGCGAGGAACTTACGCTGGCGGCAAAGTCGAAGATAAATCTCAAGAGGATGCTTGCTGCTATAAGCGCTGGAGCGGCAGGTTCATGGCAACTTTCTAACCTTGGACCTAAGATACTTGATAGAGATCTTGAGCCGGGCTTTATGGTTAAGACAATCCAGAAGGATTTACGCTTGGTGATGGAAGCCGCCGGGGATGGCGAAGCGACTCTTCCAGGAGTATCTTTAGTACATCAGCTTTTCCATTCTGTTGAGGCAGATGGGTTGCATGAAAAAGGCACACAAGCTTTGGTTACAGCTATCGAAAAGCTAGCGGCAACTAAAATTGAGGGTTAGGATACCATCGAGAGAGGGATTTGACTTACGGAGAGCTAAGAATGTAAATCCTGTTAGCTCTGTTGAATGCCTCACTTAGTAATAAGAATCGAGGGGTTACGAATAGGGCTTATTAGGATCTGTCTATATTAATACGGAGAATATTGTAAGGTAGTCTACGATGTTTACAGACTATATAGCTTAGATAATGTAACCATGATTTTACAGTGATCATAGATTTTCATACACATATATTCCCTCCATGGATAAAAGGGAATCGTAGCGAATATATAAGGCGTGATCCATGTTTTTCAGCGTATTATTCCGACCCGAAATCGAAAATAATTACTGCTGAAGAACTGATAGATCATATGGATGAAAATGAGGTTGACCTGTCCGTTGTACTGAATATTGGATGGGTTAGCCACGATCTCTGTAGAGAGACAAATGATTATATTCTGGAAGCAGTTTCTCATTACTCCGACAGGCTTGTAGCTTTTTGTGCTGTTCAACCTGCAGCGCAAGATGAGGCAATTATAGAAATGCTTCGTTGTGCTAAGGCAGGAGCAAAAGGTTTAGGAGAGATGAGGTCCGACATCCAGGGTTTTAATCTTACGACTAAGGATTCAATAGAGCCACTGATAAATGAGGCAGTAAACAATGATCTGGTCTTTCTAACTCATTCATCTGAACCGGTGGGACATGATTATGCTGGCAAAGGCCATATCACTCCAGAAGTACTTTACCAGTTTATACAGATGTTTCCAGCTTTAAAAATAGTTTGTGCCCATTGGGGAGGAGGATTGCCATTTTATGCATTAAAACCAGAGGTAGATGATGTTCTTACCAATGTCTATTTTGATACTGCAGCTACTATTTGGCTATATAGAGCTATAATATTTCAACAGGTCAGCAGTCTAGTTGGCAGTGATAAAATTTTATTTGGCAGCGATTACCCACTTGTGAAACCAAATCGCATTATTACTCAGATACGGAGCTCGCAACTGGGTGAAAATGACAAGGCAAAGATTCTGGGAGATAATGCCTGGAAGTTGTTGTACAGAGAACCGGAGGAGGACAATAGCGTTGCAGAATATTGAGCTGGTTCGCTCTTTTATAGCAATTGAATTACCACAAGAT
>Ga0272442_10004369_pt1 | contig 19387 bp, 16 predicted proteins | sample SSMForm2O_FD_200262 | JGI IMG/M metagenome (GOLD analysis project Ga0272442, IMG submission 200262) | Marine sediment archaeal communities from Little Sippewissett salt marsh, Falmouth, MA, United States - SSM-Form-2O | ecosystem: Environmental > Aquatic > Marine > Wetlands > Sediment ... | reverse complement strand
TAATAGAGGGTGAGGCGGAAGCGCGCCCTGTGGAAGTAGGCGAACCTAGGCTTTGAGGACATAGCCGACCCCTCGCACGGTCTGGATCATCTTTTCGCATCCGTGGGGCTGGAGCTTCCTGCGCAGGTGGTTGATGAAGACGTCGATCAGGTTGGTGTAGGTGTCGAAATTGATGTCCCACACGTGCTGCGCGATCATGGCTCGGGTGCACACGCCGCCTTCGTTGCGCATGAGGTATTCGAGCAGGGAGTATTCCTTGGGGGTGAACTCGACCTCCTGGTCGTCGATCGTCACGGAGTGTGCCACGGGGTCCATGACGAGGCGGCCGACGCGGAGGATAGGGCTTGCGGTGTCCGATCGCCGTCGCAGGAGGGCTCGGACGCGTGCGAGGAGTTCCTCGAAGGCGAAGGGCTTGACCAGGTAGTCGTCGGCCCCCAGGTCGAGGCCGCGCACGCGGTCGTCGAGCTCGCCGCGGGCCGTGAGCATGATGACGGGCGTGCGGATGTTGCGGGCGCGCAGCTTCGCCAGCACCCCGAAGCCGTCGAGCTTGGGCAGAAGAATGTCGAGGAGGATCAGGTCGTAGTCGTGCACCGTGGCCAGGTGGAGGCCCTCCTTGCCGTCGAGGGCGGCGTCCACGGCGTAGTTCTCGGCTTCGAGGCCGCGCTTGATGAAGCTGGCCACCTTGGCCTCGTCCTCGACGATGAGCAGTCTCATCGCATGCTCCGATTCGCAGGCGTGGACGGCGCGGGCGCGGCGTGCAGGGTCGCGCCCGCGCCGCCGTGTGCATCAGTCCCCGGCATCGAGGACGCGCACGCGGCGCCCCTCGATGCACAGGCGGCCCTCGCCGAACAGGCGAATGGCCTCGGGATAGGCCTCACACTCCATCGCGAACACCCGGGCGGCCAGGGTGTCCGGTGTGTCGTCGTCGAGCACGGGCACGCTCTTCTGCACGATGATCGGCCCGTGGTCGTACACGTTGTCCACGAAATGCACCGTACAGCCGGTCAGCTTCACGCCGTAGCGCAGCACGGCCTCGTGCACGTGGTGTCCGTAGTACCCCCTGCCGCAGAAGGCGGGGATGAGTGCGGGGTGAATGTTCATAGTCCGGCCCAGGCTCTCGGGCGGGAGCTGGATGAGGCACATGAAGCCGGCGAGCACCAGCAGGTCGTACTCGTAGTTCGCGAGCTGCGCGAAGATGTCGCGGCTGAACTCGTTGGTCTCCTTGCGCGTGCGCGACTCGACGACGAAGCTGGGCACGCCGTGGGCCTTGGCCCGTTCGAGGCCGTAGGCGTCGGAGCGGCTCGCCCCCACGACCACCACCTCGGCGTCGAGCCGCCCGTCGGCAATGTGGTCGAAGATATTTTCGAGGGTGCGCCCGCCACCGGAGAGCAGGACGGCGATTCTGAGGTGTCTCATTCGGGGTCTCCCTCTTGAGCGGGCAGAGCGCGCACCACCGCGGCACAGCGCCCGCACAACTCGGGGTGCTCGGGATCCTGGCCTACGGAGGGCAGGAGCCGCCAGCAGCGGGCGCACTTGGGGCACTCGGACGGCCTTGCGACCACCCCGAGGTCGGGCACATCGGTGCCGGCGACGGCGTCGGGCGATGTGCCCTCGGCCACCGCCACCTCGGAGACGATGAAGACATCGGGGAGCAGCGCCTGGTGGGCGCGCAGGAAGGCCAGCAGGTCGCCCTCGGCGTGGAGGGTGACCGCGGCGTCGAGGCCGCTGCCGATCTGCTTGGCGGCGCGGAGCTTCTCGAGCTCGCGGGCCACGTCGGTGCGCACATCGAGCAGGGGCGCCCAGCGGGCCTCGAGCTCGGGGTCGGCCCAGGCGTCGTTCGGCTCGGGGAAGAGGGCCAGGTGGATGCTCGCCAGGTCGTCCCGGGCCGGCATCTGGTCCCAGATCTGCTCGCAGGTGTGCACGAGGATGGGGGCGAGGAGACGCACGAGGGCGTTGAGCAATTCGTAGAGCACCGTCTGCGCCGAGCGGCGCAGGAGCGAGGTCCGCCCCTCGCAGTAGAGGCGGTCCTTGATCACGTCGAGGTAGAGCGAGCTGAGGTCAACGGTGCAGAAGTTGTAGAGCCGCTGGTAGACTCGGTAGAACTGGTGCTCGCGGTAGGCGGCCAGAGCGTCGGCCACCACGCGGCGCAGGCGGGCCAGCGCCCAGCGGTCGATCTCGGGCATCTCGCCCACCGCCACCCGTTGCATGGCGGGGTCGAACCCGGCCAGGTTGCCGAGCAGGTAGCGGAAGGTGTTGCGGAAGCGCCGATACGGCTCCTCCATGCCCTTGATGATGCCTTCGGAGACGTTGATGTCGTTCGTGTAGTCCACGCTGGCGGTCCACAGGCGCTGGAGCTCGGCTCCGAGGTCCTCGAGTGCCCGCTCGACGGAGATGAAGTTGCCGAGGGACTTCGACATCTTCTCGCCCTTCTCGTCGTTGACGAAGCCGTGCGTGACGACTTGGCGGAACGGGGGCTTCCCGTCGGCGGCGGTGGCGATGAGCATGGAGAGCTGGAACCAGCCGCGGTGCTGGTCGGTGCCCTCGATGTAGAGGTCGGCCGGCCAGCGCAGCACGTCGCGGGTGCGCAGCACGGCGCGATGGCTCGAGCCGCTCTCGAACCACACGTCGAAGATGTCCGTCTCCTTGCGGAACGTGGTGGCTCCGCACTTCGCGCAAGCCGTGCCCTCGGGCAGGATGTCGGCGGGGTCGGTGGTGAACCAGGCGTCGGAGCCTGCGCGTGCGAACAGGTCGGCGGCGGCCATGGCGGTCTCGCGGGTGAGGAGCACGGCTCCGCAGCCCGTGCAGTAGAATGCGGGGATGGGCACGCCCCAGGCCCGCTGGCGCGAGATGCACCAGTCTGGCCGTTCGGCCACCATGGAGCTGATGCGCCCCTCGCCCCAGGCAGGCACCCAGGTGACCTCGGGGATGGCATTGAGCATCCGCTGGCGCAGGTCCTCGTGGTCCACTTTCACGAACCACTGCTCGGTGGAGCGGAAAATCACGGGTGCCTTCGAGCGCCAGCAGTGCGGGTAGCTGTGCAGGATGGTCTCGGCGTGGAGCAGGTGGCCCATCTCGCGCAGCTTCGCCACGATCTTCGGGTCCGCCTCGAACACGTGGAGGCCCGCGAACTCGCCCGCGGCCTCGGTGAGCTTGCCGTAGTCGTCCACGGGGCTGAAGATGTCGAGCCCGTACTTCAGGCCGGTCTCGTAGTCCTCGCGGCCGTGGCCGGGTGCGGTGTGCACGCAGCCGGTGCCGTCCTCGAGGCTCACGTAGTCCGCGAGCACGATGGGGCAGAGCTTATCGTGGAGCACGTGGCGGTAGGTGCGGCCTTCGAGCTGTTTGCCGCGGCAGCGGCCGAGCACCTCCCAGCTCTCGATGCCCACCTTGGCGAGGACCCCTTCCACGAGGTCCTCGGCGAAGATGACCACTTCGCTGCGGTCGGTCGTGGGGTCGTGGTAGCGCAGGGCGGAGTACTCCGCGCCCCCGGCCAGTGCGATGGCCAGGTTCGCGGGCAGGGTCCAGGGCGTGGTGGTCCAGATGAGCATCGAGACGGGGGCGTCGCCCAGGCCGCCGAACAGGTCGCTCACTTCGTTGGCCATCGGGAACTTGACGAAGACGGCCGGGCTCTCGATGTCCTTGTACTCGAGTTCGGCTTCGGCCAGGGCGCTGCGGGTTTCGTAGCACCAGTGGATGGGCTTGAGGCGTTTGTAGACGTAGCCCTTGCCCACGAGGTCGGCGAAGATCTCGGCCACGGCACGCTCGTACTCGAAGCTGAGCGTGGTGTACGGGTGGTCGAACTCGCCGAGCACGCCGAGGGCCTGGAACTGCTCGATGTGGGCAGCCATGTGCTTCTCGGCGAAGGTGCGGCATCGGCGTCGCACGTCCATCACCGGGGCTTCCAGGGCTCCGGCCCCCAGTTCCTTGAGCACGTGTTGCTCGATGGGCAGGCCGTGGCAGTCCCACCCCGGCACGTAGGGTGCGTCGAAGCCCATCATGGTGTGGGCTCGCACCACCATGTCCTTGAGGATCTTGTTCATCCCTGTGCCAATGTGGAGCTGGCCGCTGGCGTAGGGCGGCCCGTCGTGCAGGATGTACTTCTCGGCTCCCTTGCGGGCGGCGCGGATGAGGCCGTAGAGGTCCATCTGCTTCCAGCGGCGCTGGACCTCGGGCTCGCGCTGGCGCAGGTTGGCCTTCATCTTGAACGAGGTCTTGGGCAGGTTCACGGTATCGCGATAGTTCATCTCGGGTTTCCTGGGTGGGGGTCGCCGCGGGTCAGCACGTCTCGACCACGCGTTCGACCAGTCGCTGAAGCTTCGGAGCGGCCTCCTGTGCCGTGGTAATGATGCGGCCGATGTCGGCCGGCTCCAATGCGTCGGGAAGGCACAGGTCGGTCACCACGGTGAGCCCGAGAATCTCGAAGCCCATCTGGACGCCGACGAGGACTTCGGGGACCGTGCTCATCCCGACACAGTCCGCGCCGATGGTTCGGAGGAACCGGTATTCGGCGCGTGTTTCGAGATTGGGGCCGGTCACCGCCACGTAGACGCCCTGATTGGCTCGGATCTGCTCCTCCATCGCGATGCGTTCGGCGAGAGCCAGGAGACGGCGGCTGTAGGGTTCGCACAGGTCGACGAACTGCGGCCCGAGGCGCTCGTCGCTGATCCCGATGAGCGGGTTGACGCCCATCAGGTTGATGTGGTCTTCAATGAGCATGAGGTCGCCGAGGGCGTAGTGAGGGTTCATTCCACCCGCGGCGTTCGACACAATCAGCACCTCGGCGCCCAGCGCACGCATCACCCGCGTGGGGAAGGTGATGTCCTCGAGGGCGTGTCCCTCGTAGTAGTGATGGCGTCCGCCGGTGGCCACGACGCGCTTGCCGCCGAGGCGGCCAAACACGAGGGTGGCCTTGTGGGTGGTTGCCGTGGTAGGTGCGAAGCCAGGGATTTCGTCGAACGGCACCTCATGGTCGGTGTCGATGCGTTCGAGGATGCCGTCGAGGCCCGTGCCGGGGATCAGCGCCACCTGCGGCGTCTCCGGTGCGCAGGCCTCGAGCATAGCGGTCGCTTCGTGCACGCGTTCGTAGAGCCCCATCATCGTCTCCCAATGTCGACATGCCTGCTGGCTACTTCGGTGTGCCGCCCAGGAGTCGCCCCAGGCGGCGTTGGGTTTCGTCGAGCGACAGGCCGGCGACGCGCACGGTCTTGTCGCGCGAGGTGTGTCCGGCAACGACGGCGACGGCGGAGCGGCGGACGCCGAGGGCCTCGGCCACGAGGTTCTCGATCGCCTTGTTGGCCTTCCCGCCGGTCGGTGCGGCGGTGACAGCCACTTTCACGCGGCCGCCGTAGGCGCCCACGACAGCGTTGCGCGACGCCTTCGGTTGCGCACGCACGCCGAACTGAACGCCGTCGTCTGTGGCGCTCAGCCTGGTCATCGTCGGAGCGCCTCAAAGCCAGGAAATGATCACCAGCACGGCGGCAAGAAGCACGAGGCCGACGATGACCCCGACGAGAATCCTGCGGTTGCGCCGCTGGCGCTGGTAGCGTTTCGGGCGATGCTGCGTGTCGACCAGCTCGCCGATATGGCGCAACTCGGTCGGCCGCTTCGCCGTGGCCGCGCCCCCGCTCAGTCCCTCCAGGGCCGCGATCAGGGTCTTGGCCGACTCGAAGCGGTCGTCGGGGTCCTTTTCGATCGCCTTCATCACCAGCTTGCACAGCCGTCGCGGCACCCAGGGTGCTACTCGCGAGAGCGGAGCGGGGTCCTCGTTCACGTGCTTCGACATGATCTCGGCCTGCGAGACACCCGTGAAGAGCGTCCGCCCCGAGAGCATCCGGTACGCGCTCGCCCCCAGGCCGTAGATGTCCGCCCTGTGGTCGATCCGCTCGCCCGCCGCCTGCTCCGGAGCGATGTAGTGGGGCGAGCCAAACACGCCCTCGGACTGCACGTAGGTGCTCCGGCCCTCCAGATGCCCCGCGATCCCCAGGTCCACGATCTTCACCGCCCCCTGGTCGTCGAGCATCAGGTTTTCGGGCTTGATGTCCCTGTGCACCAAGCCCTGTTCCTCGGCGTAGGCCAGGCCCCGCGCCACGTCCACCAGCATCGGCACCGCACGGTCGGGGGCCACGCGCCCTTCCCGCTCGATCTTGTCCTCGATGCTGCCCCCCGCCATGAACTCCATGGCGAAGTAGTGGATCGTCCCCTCCGCACCCACGTCCAGCGCACACACGATGTTCGGGTGCACCAGGCGTGCCGCCGACCGCACCTCCTGCTGGAAGCGCTCGATGAACTCGCTGTCCCACGCCAGGCTCGGCGAGAGGACCTTGAGCGCCACCTCGCGGTCGAGCGAGAGCTGGCGTGCCCGGTACACCGTGCCCATCCCGCCGCGGCCGACGCGCTCGAGGATCTGGTAGCCCGCGATCTCGCGGCCCACCAGCCCGCCCTCGGTCCGCCGCTCGTTGTCGTCGAGCAGCGAAAGGAGCGTCTCGCCCACCTCGACCTGGTCGCCCAGCTTCAGCTCGCTCGTCTTGCGGACCAGCTCGCCGTTGACATAGGTCCCGTTGCTGCTGTTGAGATCGCGCAGCAGGTAGCGGCCCTTGCTCATCCGCACGGTGAAGTGCTGGCGCGAGGTCAACTGGTCGGGGAAGGTCAGCGCGCAACTCGTGTCGCGCCCGAGCACGTAGACCTTGCCCTCCTCGAGGGCAATCTCTTTCCCGCGAAGCGGGCCGCGCTCGACGTACAGCTTCGCCACGGGCGCACCTCGCGATGGCGAACGGAACGAGCCCCGCACCGACCTAACCACTTAAGACTACGAATTATACAGCAGCCCCCAGGGCAAGTCAACCGGAACGAAGGAGCCAGAGTCTGGCCCCGGATCCTGGAGCATTCTCAGGCCGCCGAGGCGCGGATGTATCCCCAGAGCTTCTCGAAGCCCCACAAGCGCTCCCACTGTCCGCACGCTTGCGCCGGGGCCCTCGCCCCACCCCACGGAGAGCGCCGGAGGCGGTGGGAGAATGGACGCCATGGACTGCATGGACACGCCACCAGAACATCGCCGTCCACGAAGTCCATATCCGGCGCCCTCGCTGGCCCAAGAGGCGTGTGGCCTATGCGGCTCTGGGCGGGCGGTGCCTGCCGGGAATCGCCGCCAGCGAACCGGCCGATAGAGAGGGGCAGGCAGGGCGACCCTCGCGCTCGGCGTGGCGGGCGGCTGCGCGGTGCCCTGTGCACCGCTGCGCCGACGGGCTGGGGGGATGGTGGTGGCCTGGCGGCGGCTGTGGCGCGCAAGAGCTACCTGCCGCCCGCCGCCAGGGGCGGTCGTGCGGCTCGGAGCAATGGGGAATGAGCATGATGCCGGCCTCCGGCAACCGCAAGGCGAAGCCGCGGCACGGCAAGATGCGCTGGCACAGGGGGGCAGGAGCCGCGAAGCGGCCAAGGAATGGATGCCATGGACTGCATACGCAAGCAGAAGATCGCCGTCCACGAAGTCCATTCCGTTCACCCTGTCCACAGGGCTCGCGGCGGCGTTGGGGTGGATGGTCACCAGCGAACGCCGAACACCAGACGAGGATCTCGTGGCCGCCGAGGCTGGCTCTTGATGAGGGGGGGATCACGCTTCGTCTCGTGAGTCCCATGCGTCCCATGCTCGTGAGGCCCTGCGCGGCAGGAAGACCCCGCGCCCATACCCCAGCGAGCTCCACGCATCACGGATTACGCATTACGCATTACAAATCACGAACCACGCAGTTCCCTGTACACCGCATCCAGCCGCTCCACCATCGTCTCCCAGCGGAACCGCTCGCGGCAGAGCGCCCTGCCCCGCTCGGCCATGGCCGCCGCGCGCTCCGGTTGCTCGATAGCCTCGCAGAGCGAATGCGCCAGGCCCTCGACCGACTTCGCTTCCACCAGCCACCCCGTCTGGCCGTCCACCACCACCTCGCGGGCACCATCCACGTTGAACGAGACCACGGGCTTGCCCGCCAGGAGCGCCTGGGGGAGCACGCGCGCCAGCCCCTCTCGCAGCGAGGCATGCACCAGCGCATCCATCGCCGCCAGATGCGCGGGCACTTGGCTCGCCGGCACGAGCCCGGCGAACACGATGCGGTCGGCCACGCCGAGCCGCTCGGCCTGCCGTTCGAGAGACCGGCGCAGGATCCCGTCGCCCACGAAAAGGAACCGCACGTTCGGGTGGGTGGCGAGCACCTGCGCCGCGGCCTGGATCACGTAGTCGTGCCCTTTGAGCTCGAAGAGCCTTGCCACCTTGCCCACCACAAACTCATCGGGGCGCAGGCCCAGCCGCTCGCGCGTCGCCTCGCGCAGCGCTCCGCTCGCCAGGAACGACCCCGTGTCCATCCCGCTGTAGACGGTGAGGAACTTCTCGCGGGGCGCCACCCCCGCCGCCAGCGCCTGCTCCGTCATGGCGTCGGCCACGGACACGATGCGGTGGCTCCAGCGCGCCGCCATCCGCTCCAGTCGCACGTAGAGCTGGTTGCGCCACCACCTCTCATAGGGATGGAAGGGGAGGCCGTGAATGGTGTGGACCACTGCCGGCACCCCCTCGGCGTGCGCGGCGTAGCGGCCCAGGATGCCCGCCTTCGAGCTGTGGGTGTGCACGACGTCGGGCTTCATCTCGCGAAGCAGGCGCCGTAGTGCGCGGGCGGACGAGGGGTCGCGCCACGGGTGGATCGCGCGGCGGAGTTGCGGCACCAGGCGCACGTGGATCCCCAATCGCTCCGCCTCGCCGAGCAACTTGCCCTCCGGGCCGAGGGCCGGCCCCGTGATCAGGGTCACATCGTAGTCGGGGCGCTCGTGGAGGCCGCGGCAGGTGAGCAGCGTGTTCTCCTGCGCCCCGCCCAGGATCATTCGCGTGATGATGTGGACGATGCGGATGGGCCTGTCGCTCATGCGTAGTCCACCTGCATCAGGCACAGCCCCTGCGCGGGTGCCGTGGGGCCGGCCAGCCCGCGGTCGCGCACTTCGAGTAGAGCCGCCACGTCGTCCGCCGACCGCTTCCCCCAGCCCACCTCCAGGAGCGTGCCCACGATGGCGCGCACCATGTTATAGAGGAAGCCGTTGGCCGAGACCGTGTAGTCGATCCGCTCCCCGTCCTGCTCGATGTCGCTCTGAGTGATGGTGCGAACCGTGCACTTCTCGCCCGTTGCCTCGGTCTGGAATGCCGCGAAGTCGTGCTCGCCTACGAGGCGTTCCGCGGCGGCCTGCATGGCCGCTGCATCGAGCCGCTGGCGCACCCAGTGCACATAGCGGGCGCCCATGGCCGGCCGCACGTCGCGGCACACGATGCGGTAGCGGTAGGTCTTGCTCTTCGCGTGGTATCGGGCGTGGAAGCCGTCGGGCACATCCTCGGCACGCAGCACCGCCACGTCGCGGGGGATGGCGGAGTTGATCGCATGGTGGAGTTGGGCTGCGGGGATGGTCGAGGCCGTGTGGAAGTTCGCCACCTGTCCCAGAGCGTGCACGCCGGCATCGGTGCGTCCCGAGCCATAGAGCGTGGGGGGATGGCCCACGATCCGCTCGATCCCCTCCTCGAGCACCTGCTGCACGGTCACGGCATTCGCCTGCCGCTGCCAGCCATGGTAGTCCGTGCCATCGTACTCGATGGTGAGCTTCACATTTCGGGGCAGGTCGGTTGCCATAGCCAGCGCCATCCGCAGTGCCGCTCCCCGCTGCTATCATAAAGTCTGCCCCCGGCATTGCAACCCCGGAAGTGGCGGACGGCTGGAAGAATGGAGGAATGGGTGGGCGGAGGGATGATGACGCCTGCGCTGTGCACAAGTCCCGCGCCTGCGGGGAGATCAGCCGGGCAAGCGGCGCAATGGGTCCGCACGGGATCCATCGACCCAGTCACACGACCTTGCGGCGGCCCCTTTACTTGCCCCCTCCCGTCATGTACCATCGTGAGCATGGCAGAATACCGGTTCACAAACTACTTCGACCACGAGGTGCTGCGGAAGCGCCCCTACCTCAGGAAAGAGTGGTGCATCCGCGTGTTGGAGAACCCGATCCGCAGTGAGCCACAGGAGCAGAATCGGTACCGTTTCTGGGGGACGATTGAGGAACTGGAGGGGCGTGTTCTGAGAGTCGTCACGCTCGAGGACAAGAAGACCATCCACAACGCGTTCCCCGACAGGAGGTTCCACCGATGAAGCTGAAGTACTACCCTGAGACCGATTCCCTGTACATTGACCTGTCGTCGCGGTCGAGCGTGGAGAGCCGGGAGATATCCGAGGGGGTGGTGCTGGACTACGACGCCGAGGGCCGGCTTGCGGGTATCGACATCGACAACGCGAGTCACAAGATCGAGTTGGGAGAGATCACGCTGAGCACGATGCCCACCGAGTTGCGCAACACCCCCGCGTGAAAGTCGGAATCGGCGGCGGTCTCGGGATTTTGCTTGCGCGGGCGCTGGATTCGGGTATCCTTGAGTTCACTTCAGATGACATGAGGGCCTGGGCTTTTCTTGTTGTGTCCTGTGCGAGCTTTCACTCCGGTTGCGCCTTGCGTCGTTAGGAGGAAGGTGGCATGGCTGTTGAACTCACCGCGCCGCCCGAGGACCGGGCTCTGGAGACCGTGGCCGAGCTGATGTGCCTGGCCGCGCGCACCGCGCCGAAGGCCCGCGGCCTGGATAACCTGTACGTCACGATCTTCCGCGGGGAGGACAAGGCGCGGGTGACCACGCAGATGCGCGAGATTGCCGTGGAGTACGAGGTGGGCTTCTTCGCCCGCGACGCCGAGAACTGCGATGCGGCGCCCCTGGTGGTGCTCGTGGGCACGCGGATTGGCCCCGTGGGTGTGCCCCACTGCGGTTTCTGCGGCTTCGCCGACTGTGAGGCTTGCGCCGAGGCCGGCGGCCTGTGTGCCTACAACAGCGGCGACCTGGGGATCGCCCTCGGCTCCGCCGCAGCCGTCGCCGCCGCACACCACGCCGACAACCGCATGATGTTCAGCTTCGGCAAGTCGGCCATCGAGGCGGGGCTGCTCCCGCCCGACGTCCGCATCGCCGTGGGCATCCCGCTCAGTGCCACGGGCAAGAGCCCGTTCTTCGACAGGAAGTAGCGGAAGGCGAAAGCCGGAATGCGTAATTCGTGATGCGTAGGAAGAAGGCAGGGCTGGCCGCCGGTCCAGGGCCTCGATCTCGCTCTTCATCACGCGTCACGTTCCCCCCTCCCCTCTCACCCCACGCGCCAGTGTCTCGGTGACCCGCACGGGGACGATCCGGCCGAGCAGCTCATCCGGACCATCAAGGAAGACTCGGACGTAGCGCTCCGTGTAGCCCACGAGGAGGCCCGTGCGGTGGTCGCGGGAGTTCTCGATGAGCGGCTCGACCGTCCGCCCGACGAAGCGCCGATGGTAGGCAGTGGCCAACTCGGCCGCGACACCGAGCATCTCGGCCCGGCGTTCCTTGATCACGGCTCGCGGCGTCTTGTGGGGCATGCTCGCGGCGGGGGTGCCCTCGCGGTCGCTGTAGGGGAAGACGTGCATGCGGCCGAAGGCGGCTTGCCGCGCCAGGGCAATGGTGTGGCGGAACTGCTCGTCCGTCTCGCCGGGGAAGCCCACGATTGCGTCGGCCGTGATCGCCGCGTCGTCGATGCGCCGGCGGATGGCGTCCACGCGCGCCAGATAGTCGGCCCCTGTGTAGCGGCGATTCATTGCGTGGAGCACCGCGTCGTCGCCGCTCTGGAGGGGGATGTGGAAGTGGGGGCAGAGCACGTGGGAGGCGGCGGCGAGTTCGATGAGTTCGTCGCTCACCTCGCGCAGTTCGAGGGAGCTGAGGCGAAGGCGCTGGAGGCCGGGGGTGGCGGTGAGGCGTCGGACGAGCGCGCCGAGGGTCCACTGCCCCTCGGTTCCCAGGCCGTAGGCGCCCAGGTGGATGCCGGTGAGCACCACCTCGCGGTAGCCGTTGGCAACGAGGCGAGTCACCTCGGCGGCCACCTCGTCGGGCGGGCGGCTGCGCACGCGCCCGCGCACGTGGGGCACGATGCAGTAGGAGCAGAAGTCGTTGCAGCCGTCCTCCACCTTCACGAAGGCGCGCGTGTGGCCTGCGAAGCGGCTGATGGAGGGCCATTGCGACGCCTCGGCCGGCTCGGCGGGAGTTCCCTCGAGCCCCACCAGGCGGGCCGCCACAGCCCCGATGCCCGGCTTCTCGGCGTTCGTGCCCACACACCCCACCCCGGGAATGGCCAGGAACGCCTCGGCGGAGTGCTCGACGCTGCACCCGACCACCACCAGGGCCGCGCCCGGATGGGCACGCGCCAAGCGACGCACGTGCCGGACGGACTTGCGGTGGCTCTCGTGGGTCACACAGCAGGTGTTGACGACGTAGAGATCGGCGGGCTCGGAGGGAGCCACCTCCACGAAGCCACGCCGCTCGAGGTCCTCGCGGAGGGCCTCGGTGTCCCATTGGTTCACCTTACAGCCCAGGGTGATCAGCGCGCAGGTGGGCATGGCAGATTGGCTCCAGAAACGCGGTGTCCCTCGTGCTCCACTGTACTCCAAAGTCCAGGTGGGTCAACCGCCATGCGCCGTCCCGAGCGGCGGAGACGGCGATGCTGCCGTCCCATGCCAGGAAATGCCGGCAAAAACGCGGGTCGGTTCCCCGTGGATCAAGGTCGGGGCTCTTTACTTACAGGCGAGTTCATGCTAGAATAAGAGGCGATTACGGTTACCCCGTGGTGTAATCGGTAACACACCAGATTTTGGTTCTGGCCTTCCTGGTTCGAGTCCAGGCGGGGTAGCCACTCTGTAGGTGATTGCTGCGCAGGGCGTTACGGTCGCAGCGGTCTGCCTGTGCCCTCCCGGCCTTCGAGCCGTGGGGCCTTTGTTTCCTGAGTCGAGGAGAAGGATGCACGATGTCTGATCACGTTGATATCGTCGAAGTAGACGAGCCGCAGCTTCTGGAGGACATGTTCCCCTACGACCTGCCGCCTCGGATCGTGTTCGACAGCAAGGTGGTCGAGGAGATCGACGGGCAGCTCGTCGAGTTCGACCCCCAATCACTGCTCACGCGGGACATCCGGATCACGGACACGACGTTCCGCGACGGGCAGCAATCGCGGCCGCCCTACACGGTGGAGCAGACTCGCCGCCTCTACGAGTACTTCGTGCGGCTGAGCGGGCCGAACGGCGTGATCCGCCAGACCGAGTTCTTCCTCTACAGCAAGAAGGACCGGGAGGCCATCGAGGCCTGCCTGGAAGTGGGCGCCACCTATCCCCAGGTGACCGGCTGGATCCGCGCGGACGTGGGCGACCTGGCCCGCGTCGAGGAGCTGGGCCTCAAGGAGACCGGCATCCTGTGCTCGTGCTCGGACTACCACATCTTCCACAAGCTCCGCGGGAACCGCCGTTCCATCTTCGACCGCTACCTGGCCGTGGTCGATGCGGCCCTGAGCGCCGGCATCCGCCCACGCTGCCACCTCGAGGACGTGACCCGCGCGGACATCAATGGCTTCGTGATCCCCTTCGTCAAGAGGCTCATGCGTCTCTCCGAGGATCTGCCCGACCCCATGAAGGTCAAGGTGCGCCTGTGCGACACGCTGGGCTTCGGCCTCAGCTACCCGGGAGTCGCCCTCCCCCGCAGCATCCCCAAGCTCGTCTATCGCATGACCCACGATGTCGGCGTGCCCTCCGACCGCCTCGAGTGGCACGGCCACAACGACTTCCATAAAGTCCACATCAACGGCGCGACCGCGTGGCTCTACGGGGTGGATGCGGTGAACGCCACGCTGTTCGGCATCGGCGAGCGCACCGGCAATCCGCCGCTCGAAGGCGCCATCTTCGAATACATTGCCATCAAGGGCTCCCTGGACGGCATCGAGACCCAGGTGCTCACCGAGCTCGTGGACTACTACGAGCACGAGATCGGCACGATCCTGCCCGACAACGAGCCCTTCGTGGGCGACCACTTCAACACCACCCGCGCCGGCATCCACGCCGACGGCCTCACCCGCGACGAGCGGATCTACAACATCTTCGACACCGGCGCCCTGCTCCGCCGCCCGCCGGGCGTGGCGATCACCGACAAGAGCGGCGCCGACGGCGTGGCCCTGTGGGTGAACAACCGCCTGGGCTTCCACGGCGACGACCGCCTCTCGAAGATCAAACTCCACAAGATCTGCCGATTCGTCGCCGACGAATACGACGGCGGCCGCACCACCGCCATCTCGGAGAAGGAGATGCTCGAGCAGCTCCAACTCCACTTCCCCGAGCTCTACGCCGAACGGATCACACGCAAGCGCAAGACGGACGCCTGAACACCGCCACGCACCGTTCGCAATGCCCTCCCGCAGCCCGCCCCCATCGGCGGGCTGCGCCCATGTACGCCCCCGCCGACTTGGCGGCTGTTGCGCTACGCCAGCAGCCCCCACGGTCTGCCCGCCCGTGCGCTCGTTTGACAACGTGCCGGGGCGACCGTATACTTCCCCGGCAACTCCACCGCACAGAGGGAACCGTGCATGGCTGATCGCGAAGGAACGCCGGCCAAGGAAATCCACAAGCTCTTCCACCTGATGACGAAGTACGGGGCGTCCGACCTCCATCTCAAGGTCGGCAGTTCCCCCGTCTTCCGCATCTCGGGCGCACTGCGCAATCTCGAGCTCCCGCCCCTGTCCGCCGTCCAGGTGCGCAAGCTCCTCTACGACATCCTCGATGAGTCCCAGACTCGCACCCTCGAGCAGGCCGGCGACCTGGATTTCGCCTACAGCGTGGACGACCAGACCCGCCTGCGCGTCAACGCCTACCACCAGCGCGGCAACCTCAGCCTCGCCGCCCGACTCGTCAACGTCGTCATCCCCTCCTTCGACGAGCTCCACATGCCGGCCGGCATTATGGAGCGCATCTGCGGGTTCGAGCAGGGGTTCGTTATCCTCGCAGGCGTCACGGGAAGCGGCAAGTCCACCTCCCTGGCCGCCATGATCGAGTACATCAACACCACACGCCGCTGCCACATCGTGACCGTCGAGGACCCGATCGAATACATGTACAGCGACCGCCGCGCCATCATCAACCAGCGGGAGGTCGGCATCGACGTCCCGTCCTTCCGCGATGCCCTGCGCTACGTCGTCCGCCAGGACCCCGACGTGATTCTGCTGGGCGAGATGCGCGACACCGAGACGATCCAGGCGGGCCTGAGCGCCGCCGAGACGGGCCACCTGGTCTTCGGCACGCTCCACAGCTCCACGGTGGCGCAGACCTTCTCGCGCATCCTTGAGTTCTTCCCCGCCGACGCCCAGAAGCAGGTGCGCACGAGCCTTCAGTTCAACCTCCGCTCGATCATCTGCCAGAAGCTCCTGCCCTCGATCAAGCCGGGCGTCGGGCGCGTGCCGGCCCTCGAGATCATGCTCGTCACCCCGCCCATCGCCAAGCTCATCGAGCGCGGCGACGACGCGCGCATCCTCGACGTCGTGAAGCAGTCGCGCGAGGAAGGCATGATCGACTTCAACCGCTCGCTCTACGACCGGATCCAGGAGGGCTACGTCTCGCGCGAAGTCGCCCTCTCGGCCTCCCCCAACCCGCAGGCACTCGAGGCCAACCTCCAGGGCGTCTTCATCAGCGAAAGCGCCCTTCGCTAGGCCTCCCTCGATCTCGATCTCCTCCTCGATCTCGATCTCGAATCCTCTGCACCCCAGGAAGTCCATGGGCTCAGAGGGCTCGCCATGCAGCCCCGCGTGCGGCCTGGCGACCAGACCGCGATGACTCACCGCTCCTCGATCCGGTAGAGGTGGGTGTCCGACCGCAGGAAGATGGCGTCGCCCACGATGGCCGGCGAGGCGGTGACCACGGCGTCCAGCTTGCTCTCCGCGACCACCTCGAGCTGACGGCCGGCTTTCAGCACCGTGGTCTTGCCGTCCCGCGCGCAGAAGTAGAGCCTCCCCGCGGCAAGCGTGGGCGAGGCCAGATGCTGGCCGGGCAGTCGGGAGCGCCACACGACCTTGCCCGTCACGGCATCGAAGCAGAGGACGACTCCCTTGTCGCTGACGCTGTAGAGTTCCTTGCCCACCAGGATGGGTGAGGACATGAGCGGGATAGGCTGATCGGTCACCTTCCAGGCCACGTGGGTGGCGGTCACATCGCCGCGGCCGTCCACGCGGATCGCCCAGAGCTGCGAGCGGATGGCGCCCGTGGCGATGTAGACCATGCCGTGGCCGACCACGGGGCGCGAGGCGCCCGAGAAGCCGTTCCCGTGGCGCACCCGCCAGATCTCCTTGCCCGTTGCCGGCTCGTACGAAACCACCCAACGGGCGCCGGGCACGACCATTTGCGTGCCCCCTGCCGCCTCGAACACCTGCGGGGTGGAGAATGCCTTCTTCATGTCGCGGCGCGCCCCGTCGAGCGGGGGGCGAGCCGTCTTCCAGGCCACCTTGCCAGTCTTCGCGTCCAGCGCGGCGACGTATTGCTGGTCGATCCCGTCGCGGACGAGCACCAGGAGGCCCTTGTGCAGGAGCGGCGAGCTGCCCGGCCCCACCATGTGATCGGTGGGCACGCGCTGCGTCCACAGCACCTTACCCGTCTGCGCGTCCAGGCAGGCCGTGCCCATCGTGCCGAAGTCGCAATACACCCGCCCCGGCTCCACCACGGGCGTGGGCGTGGCGAAGCTGTTGAGCCAGTGGGTGGGCGGGGGCTTCTCGATGTCGAAGAGGGTCGTCTCCCACACGCGCGTGCCGTCGGCGCGATTCAGGCACACCACCCGCAACGACACGTGGTCGGCCACCTGCATGTCGTCCGGCCCGATCCGCTTCCGCTGCACGCCCTGCCCGATCGCCGTCGTCAGCCAGATGCGGTCGCCCAGGATCGCGGGGGACGAGCGCCCGACGCCGGGCACCGCGACCTTCCACGCGATGTTCCTCGTCTCGCTCCACTCCACCGGCGGGTTTGCCGAGAGGCTGATGCCATCGCCGCCCGGCCCGCGAAACTGCGGCCAGCCGGCGTCGGCCGGCGTTCCCGAGAAAAGGGCCAGCACACACACGAGCCCCACCGTCATATCCGCTCGCTCCTGAGTGGGGGAACGCCGCCTCGCAGTTGACAGGCCCGCTACGTCCCATTGGCCCCTGGGCGGCCCTCGTCGTCGGGTCTCCCTTAGCCCACTGTAACGCCTCCTGGCCCGTCGAGTCAAACGGCCCGCGCAGGTGGGGAGAGGCCGACCGGCAACGGGGCCTCGTTCCCCCCAGGTTACGCATCACGGATTACGGATGACGCACTGTGAACCACGCACCAGCGATTGCCGATTACGCATCCCGCATTCCCGGCTGTGACGCCGCATTTATCTCCTGATTATCCTTGATCTTCCATTTCTGGGGGGATATACTGCCTAGTGGTCCACGGGGAACGGGAGGGCTCGACTTCCTGCCGGACACCACTCACACGTTCCTCGGAGGGGCCGGAGCGGTGGGGTGCGCGTGCGCATGCCTGCCGTCGAGTGCTCGGTGCGCTCGCACCGGGCGACACAACGTGTGAGGAGGGTTCCGAACGATGCGGCCTATCTCAGGCCCCCGCGTCCTGCGGGTGGGGTGCGCGCTTCTCGCGCTGACTCTGGCCCCGATCTGTGCACGGGCTGAGACGCCCTTGAGACCGTGGGCGTGGGGTGCGAACTCCCAGGGACAGCTGGGCGATGGCACGACCACGCAGCGCCTCACGCCCGTGCCAGTGAGCGGCCAGGTTCGGCTCGTCGCACTTGCCGGCGGGCAGTCTTTCTCGGCGGCTCTCGCCCACGACGGCACCGTGTGGGCGTGGGGCAGGAATGCCTACGGCCAGCTCGGCGACGGCACGACCACCGCGCGGCATGTCCCTGGAGAGGTCGTCGGGCTCACCGACGTGGCTGCCATTGCTGCGGGCGAAAGCTTCACGGTCGCGCTGCGCGATGATGGCACCGTGTGGGCCTGGGGGCATGGCGCCCGCGGACAGCTTGGCCGCGGGACCTTCCAGCAGAGCGAGAGCCCAGTTCAGGTGAGTGGCCTGACCAACGCGACCGCCGTTGCGGCAGGCACGTCGCACGCGCTCGCGGCGCGCTCGGACGGCACCGCGTGGGCCTGGGGCATGAACGAACACAACGAGCTCGGCGATGGGACGACGACGGACCGCACCACCCCCGTGCAAGTGACTGGCGTGACCAATGCCGAAGCTGTCGCCGGAGGCGACGCTCACTCGCTCGCGCTGCTCAGCGACGGCACCGTGTGCGCGTGGGGGTACAACAGCACAGGACAGCTCGGGGACGGCACCACCACCGCGCGGAGCACGCCAGTCCCTGTCAGCGGCCTGACCGGTGTGCAGGCGATTGCGGCCGGCGGCTCTCACTCGCTCGCACTCCGCACCGACGGCACGCTGTGGGCGTGGGGTCGGAACTTCGAGGGGCAGCTCGGCGACGGAACGGGGGACCAGCAGAAGACGCCTGTCCAGGTGAGCGGCCTGACGAACGTCGAGGCCATCGCCGCAGGCTGCTACTTCTCCGTGGCGTGGACGGCCGACGGCACGATGTGGGTCTGGGGCAGGAACCTCTATGGGCAGCTTGGCAACGGCACCAAGGACCCCTCGCCCATCCCGATCCCCGTGGCCACCCTGATCAATGTGCGGGCGGTTGGGGCGGGGTGGTACCACACCCTGGCCGGCACCCTCGTGTGCCCGGAGCCCCTCGACGATGCCGCGGACGTGACCGAGGACTCGACGGCCAACACCATCTACGTGCTCGATAACGACAGCCACCCCGACGGCGACGACTTGACGATCACCAGCGTGACCGACCCACCCCACGGCACCGCCGCCATCGATGGAACCCACGTCGTCTACACTCCAGACCCAGACGTCCCGAACCCCGACGACACGGGCCAGGATACGTTCCAGTACACCGTGACCGATGAGGACGGCGACACCGCCACCGCGACCGTCACTGTCACCGTGACCAACGTGAATGACCCGCCGGATGCGGTCGCTGACGCACCCATGGTGCCTCTCGACAGCACGAGCAACTCTCTGGCGGTTCTTGCCAACGACACCGATCCCGATGGCGATGTCCTGACCGTCGCGGGCGTGGCCGACCCGCCCCACGGCACGGCCAGCACCGATGGTGCAACGGTCCTCTACACACCGGATCCAGGCTATCACGGCACCGACAGCTTCGACTATACCGCCGCCGACGGTCACGGCGGCACCGATTCCGCAACCATCACCGTGCTCGTCAACGCGCCGCCCGACGCCGCCGACGATACGCCCACGGTGGCTGAGGACACCACGGCCAACCCCATCGATGTGCTCGCCAACGACTCGGATCCCGACGGCCACGGCCTCACCATCACCGACGTGACCGACCCGTCCCACGGCACGGCCACCATAGAGGGTGACCACATCCTCTACACCCCCGACCCCGACTACCCGAACCCGGAGGATTCCG
>Ga0272442_10004368_pt1 | contig 19391 bp, 14 predicted proteins | sample SSMForm2O_FD_200262 | JGI IMG/M metagenome (GOLD analysis project Ga0272442, IMG submission 200262) | Marine sediment archaeal communities from Little Sippewissett salt marsh, Falmouth, MA, United States - SSM-Form-2O | ecosystem: Environmental > Aquatic > Marine > Wetlands > Sediment ... | reverse complement strand
GCAGCAGGGCCCCGTCGCCTTTGAGGAAGTAATTGCGCGTGCCGGCTAACTTGACGCCTCTCTCGATGTCGATCATGTCCAGCGCCAGGCCGAGCTCGACGTGGTCCCTGGGCTCGAAGTCGAACTGACGGACGTCGCCTTCCCGCCGGACCTCGACGTTCTCGGTGTCGTCCTTGCCCAAAGGCACGCCCGGGTCGGCCGGCTGCGGCACTTGCAGCAGCAGGGCGTCGAATTCCGGCTGCAACGCCTTGGCCTGCTCCTGGAGACCTTCCTCCTGCTGTTTCAGGTCCGCCAGGCCTGCCAGCGCGCCTTCCTTTTCCGCGCCGGACAACGTCGGGACCGACTTGCCGACGCGGTTCTTCTCGGTGGCGATGTCCTGGAGCCGGGCCCTGGCGGCCTTGAGCTCCTGGTCCACGGCCAGCAGGCGCTCGATATCGGCCTCGATGTGTTTGTTTTTCGCTGCCTGGATGAAGCTGTTGGGATCGTCTCGCAGTTGCCTGATATCAATCATAGCCTGTCGTCCGCTGTCGTTTGGTTCACGTTGCATTTGGCCGCCGGAGTCTTGGCTCGGGCCGGCTATCAGTCCTCGAATCGCCTGACGATAACGACGTTGTTTTGCCCGCCGAATCCGAAGGACTCGTTCATGACGATATTCACGGGCATCTGACGGGGCTCGTTCGGGACGTAATCCAGGTCGAGCTTGGGGTCGGGATCGGTCAGGTTGGTGGTGGGCGGGACGAGGTTGTCGCGGATGGCGAGCACGCAGGTGATGAGCTCGGCGGCGCCGGCGGCGCCGATGAGATGTCCGAGCATGCTCTTGATACTGCTGGCCGGCACCTGTTGGGCCCGCTCCTTGAACACCTTTTTGATTGCCAAGGTCTCGACGTGATCGTTTTCCTGGGTGCTGGTTCCGTGGGTGTTGATGTAGTCGATGTCCTTATAGGTGAGCCCGGCGTTGGCCAACGCGGCCTCCATGGCCTGCGCGGCGCCGCGACCTTCCTCATGCATGTCGGTGATGCGAAAGGCGTCCGAACTCGATCCGTAGCCCACGAGCTCGGCGAAGACGTGGACGCCGCGTTTGCGGGCGGAATCGAGCGACTCGATAACGAGCATGGCGGCCCCCTCGCCCAGAATGAAGCCGTCCCGGCTGGCACAGAAGGGCCGCGACGCCGTCTCGGGGCTGTCGTTGCGCGTCGAGAGGGCGGTCAGCCGGTTGAAGCCGGTCAGCCCGAGCGGGTGAATCATCGAGTGGGCGCCGCCGGCAAACATCACATCCGCGTCGCCCTTGCGAATCAGCATCATGGCCTCGCCGACGGCCTGGGTGCTGGCGGCGCAGGCGGTCAGGCAACTCCGGGCCGGCCCGCGTGCCCCCGTGAGAGCCGCGACGTGGGCCGCAGCCATGTTCGGCTCCTGCTCGAGCTCGTGCACGGCCTGCATTTGCTCCAGCGCGACCCGCGTGGTTTCGGGCCAGACCATCTCCTGGCGTTCGTTGTCCCAGCCGGCGATGATGCACCCAAAGAACGCGTCGTTGTCCAGCGAGCCCTCGCCCGCACCGAGATAAATGCCCATCCTGGTGCGGTCGATGCCGTCGGCGGGTTGGGCCGCTTCCAGGTCGATGCCCGCCTGTTCGGCCGCCTGGGCCGCCGCACCAATGGCAAAGCTCGAGCCCCGGCTGCAACCCTCGTGGAACTCCGGGTGCCGGGTGTGCCGGCGATAATCATAGTTTTTCACTTCGGCGTCGAAGGTCGTCGGAAAGGTGGAGGCGTCGAAGATCGTCGTTTTCGCTACACCGCTTCTGCCGGCGCGAACGGCCTGCCACAGCGTCTCGACGTCGTTGCCCAGTGGACACACGACCCCCATGCCGGTGACAACCACGCGTTGGCGATTCGCTGCGGTCTTCATTTAGTCTGCCGGCCCTCCATCATCGAAGTGCTTCACCACCAGCGCCGCCGTCTGTCCGCCGTGGGTGTAGCTGCAACAAAGGGCATAGGGTATCGGCCCCACGCGTTTTTCCGTCAGGACGTTGAGACGGCATCCGTCGGCGGCCCCGGCGAAGTTCTTCGCCGGCGGTATCGTTGCCTCGTGGATGGCCCGCACCGCCGCGACGAGGTCGAGCGCTCCGCTGGCGGCCCCGGTGGTGCTGAGCATGCTCTTTGTCGGCCAGGTCGGGACCGTCTTGGCCGCACCGCCCAGCGCGGCCTGGAGCGCCGCCGCCTCGGCCCGATCGTCGTCGGGGATGCCGGTCCCGTGCGGGACAATCAGACCCAGGTTTTCGGGCCCGATCTCCGCGTCGTCCAGAGCCTTCTCAATCGCTATCTGAAGCCCCTTGCCATCGGGTTCGAGCTTTTCGTAGACCGCATGAACGTTGTGGCTGTGTCCCACGCCGACGAGCTCGGCCAGAATGGTTGCGCCGCGGCGGCGCGCGTTTTCCAGCGACTCAAGCACGACCACGCCCGCTCCTTCTCCAAAGATCGAGCCCGTCGCATCCGCATCGAAGGGGCGGCACGCAGACTCGGGGTCGCTGCAACCGGTCGCAATGCGTTTGAGCAGACACTGGCGAACCATCATAATGGCATTGACCTTGGCCTCGGCGGCTCCGGCCAGGGCGATATCGGCGTTGCCGCGGGCGATGACCTGGGCCGCCTCGCCGACCGCCAGATGTCCCGACGCCTCGGCGCAGGTGATGGTGTTGCTCGGTCCCTGGATATCGTGGATGATTCCCACGTGGCAGGCCAACATGTTGGGCAGGTATTTCAGTAACCACAGGGGCGTGACCAGCGGCAGCCCTTGCGACCCCCACTGGCGCAGGTCGAACTTCCCGTCCACGACCGCGGCGGCCACCGCCGGCGCCAGCTCCATCAGGTCGCAACTGATCATGCCCGCCCCGAAGTTGACGGCCATGCGCGTGGGATCGACGTTGACGTTGTCGGGATCCACGGCCTTGGTTCTCAAGCCGCTGTGCACGACGGCGTCCTGCGCTGCCATAATGGCCAGCTCGATGTCCCGGCACATCAGCTTGGCGGCTTTGCGATGGCTTTTGGGCAGATAATCGCGAATGCGATACTCAGGAACCTCTCCCGCCAGTTCGCACGGGAATCCCGCGGGGTCGAACGCCCGCAGGCGGCCGATCCCGCAGCGGCCCGCGCACAAGCCCGTCCACATCTCCTCGGCGCTGAGGCCCAACGGGCTGACCGCCCCCAGTCCGGTCACCACTACGCGCGCCGCGCCCATCAGCCGGACTCCGTGTCCTGCGCGCCCGACGCAGCCTCATCCAGCACGAGGTCGCGCAGGAGCGACGTGAACGTTCCGGTAAACACAAAGTTCTCTTCCGGGAACTTCTTGCCCGCCAGATTCTGGTCGATATGGCTGAACATCAGCGAGATCTCGGCGATGGTCTGCTCCCCGCGCCGGATCACGCCGCTGATGCTGGCGGCCTCGGGCGCAATGCTCTCGACCCGGGCTTCCAGGGTGATGCTGTCACCCGGTCGGACGAAATCGAAGAACACCGCCTTGCCGATTTTGGCGAGGATCACCTTCTCGCGAAAGTCCTTGGCCTCGCCGACGAGGATGCCGGCGGTTTGCGCCATGGCTTCGATCATCAGGCACTCCGGCATCACGGGAAAGCCCGGGAAGTGGTCGTGCAGATGCTCCTCGGCCAGGGTCACGTTCTTGACGGCGACCGCCCGGCGTCCGCTCTCAAACTCAACGAACTTGTCGATCCAGATCCAACGCATTCAGACTCTACACGCAAAGAAACGGCGGGCGAAGTGCCCGGCATCTCGCCGGGCGGCGTCCACGTCACGCAGACGGTCCGTCAGGCGGCATTGAGACGCCCCTCGACGTAATTGACGATGGCGTTGACCGTAAACAAATCCGCCAGCTTGTTAATGTCGGGGTCTTTCTCGAACTCCCCCAGGTCGGTGTGGGGTACTCTCTCCCGCAGTTCGGTCAAGCCCTTCTCCGTCAGTTTGCCGTTGCTGACCAGTTCCGCGTCGTTGAGCAGACTCTCAGCCGGGAAGAGCTCCTCACGCGGCACTTTCATGCCAAACGCTTTCTCTAAGCGAAAAACGATGTCCAGGAAGTCAATGCTCTCTGCGCCGAGGTCCCCCATCAGCGTCGCCTTGGGGGTTACCTCATCGTCGTCCACCCCGAGGGCGTCGATCAGAACCTCCTGGACTTTTGCAAAAATCTCATCCCGACTCATGGCCATAATTCGTACTACCTCCGGTCACTGTAGTCTTTTTCCAATCCATTTTCCAATGCGGTTTCTACTGCTGCGCACACAACAAGCCCAGCCGCTTCTTCATTTGCTGCACCACCTGGGCGTCCACCGGCGCCAGGGCCGAGTTTCTCTCGGCCAGATTGAAATGTCGCAAGGCCAGTTTGGCCTCGACGATCTTCTGTCCGTCGGCGATACCGTGCCCGATAAAGCTGCTCACGCTTTCTTCGATCGCCTTGACCTGGACGGTGTACTCAATCTGCGATCCGGGCGCCAGAAAACTCTTGTACTTCACGTTTCGCGCCTGTTCCAGCAAGATCATGCTGTGGGCGAAATCCTCGGTCCGGCGCACGAGCCAGCTTGCCGACTCGATCAGCCCCTGCAAAAGGAGCACGCCCGGCAACACGGGAAAGGTGGGAAAATGATCGGCAAGGTACTCTTCTGCCAACGAGACACTCTTGACGGCAGTAAGGCTCTTGCCCTTTTCCCACGATACGATTCTATCGATCAGTACAAACTTCATGCTCTTTATTTACCTGCCTGGCGGAAATCGACGCTATTGTAGTGGCCGGTCGCTGTTTTTCCAGTCCTTTTTTACCTTTTCGCGTGCAATTCGCTGCCCAGGACTCATCCGGCCGAACGTATTGAAAAACACGCTGCCCTCGGTATACTCTATCGTTCTATGACAGTTCGCCAAGCCAAAATTGCTGACGCCAAAGCGATCTGCGCGTTGATCAACTGCTACGCCGAACACGACAAGATGCTGTTCCGGTCGCTGGCAGAGGTCTACGAGAACCTCCAGACGTTCCTCGTGGTCGAGCAGGAAGGTCAGGTCGTTGGGTGCTGCGCCCTGGAGATTATCTGGTCGGATCTGGCCGAGATCAAATCGCTCGCCGTGGGTCCGAGCCACAAGGGCAAGGGCATCGGGACGCTGCTGGTATCGGCTGCGGCCCAACAGGCCGCGCAGTTGGGCGTGCCCCGCATCTTCGCTCTGACGCTGGAACCCGGTTTCTTTGAGAAACAAGGCTTTCAGGTCGTCGCCAAGGAGGAGTTGCCGATGAAGGTCTGGAGCGATTGTGCCCGGTGCCCCAAGCAGCAGGAGTGCGACGAAATCGCCGTGGCCAAATCGATTGCAGGATAGCTGCGGCACCGGCAGGAGTCGGGTCAGCCGACCTGCCGGCGTTGAAACAGGGCCACGGCCACCGCGAGAATCGCGACGGTGTAACAAAGGGCGTACGAGCCGCTGATCAGGAGGTATCGCGCGGGCACCTGGCTGCCCTCGTAAATGGCGTCACTGATCCAGAAAACCTGCAAATTGGGCACCAGATAGCGTCCTATTCGCGCCCAGAGGTGCGTCTCTGCGAACCTGCCGAAAACGTAATCGCTGACGAGACCCAGAAGAAACACGCCGATGCAGGCCGAAAGCGTCACGATCATGTTGAAGCGACAGGAAATCGCGATGGCCAGCGCGGCAATGACAATGGCGGCCAGCAACAGCAGCACCGAGCCGAACACGTCAAAGATGTGCATGCCGTTCTCGGCGGGATTGAACGTCCAGTTGCGGTCGATCAGCGCCAGGAACACGATGCCGGCCGTAGCGAGAATCGCCGTGGTCACCACCGCAGTGGAGGTAAACTTCCAGTCGTAGACGTAGTTGAAGAAGGCGCTGAGCACGACGGCCAGGCCGGCCACGGCCCCGGCCGTGCCGATCACGGTCCAGTCGTGTGTGTCCCGCGCCGTCTCCAGAACGCCGTGCCGAATCGCCAGCAGCAGGGCAACCGTGCAGATGTAATGGGCCAACGCCAGGGCCCCCAGCACACCGAGAAACTTGCCCAGAATGAATATCGGACGCTGCACGGGCTTGGTCAGGACCGTCAGGATGGTTTTGTTCTCCATTTCCACGGAAACGGCCCCGGAGGCCGAGAAGATTGCGATGAACAAGCTCGTCAGGAAAAGCGTAGATAGGCCTATCTCACGCAGAAGCTTATTGTCGTCGTCCATTGTATACATCGACAACGACGGGCTGACGACGAAGAGCAGCAGCGCGATAAAGAGAATGACGGCGTAGACGGGCTGGCGCAATGTCTCGACCAGGGTATTCTTGGCAATCGTTAGCAGGTTCGAAATCATCTACAAGCGACCTCTGTAGCTGCTGTCCTGATAGCTGATGGTAGGAACAGCAAAGGTGTTTTTTTCACGGTTGTCACTATACGGTACCGTCTTTGCGTGTTATAGTGGCAAACTTTGGTTCTGTAAAGGGTATCCACTCTTTGGTAGTAGATACTGCAAGGGCGATTTTTTTGTTCGCGGTCGGGAGTTGAACCGGAAATGACAGCATCGTCAAGACGTCCCGAACAGGTAGCCTGGGCATCTTTGTTTCTGAGCCTGGTGTTTTTCGGCATTGCCTTTTTCCTCGGTCGCTGGAGCGGCTTCTTTGCGGTATCGGCGGTAGCCTGGCAGATTCTGGCAGGCGTGCTGATCTGGCTGGCTCTGGCGGTCCAATTCCATCAACGCACCCTGGCCGAACAGGAAAAGCTCGACATGAGCCAGTCGGCCGGGGAAGAGGCCGGCTCCACCATCTTCCAGGGTACGGGGGAACGTGCCGTTCTGATGGCGGCGGCGCAGCGGCGTCTGGCCGTGCTGGAGAAGTGGTTCCTTCCGATCATTGCCGGGCTGATCGCCGTTTATGAAATCGGGATCGCCCTGTATGTGCTGGCGTCCCTGGGCGGCGAGAGGGAGCAGCAGACGCAGCAGCCGCTGGTCGCCGCCATTGTGATGACGGCCATTGCCTTTCTATCGTTTCTGCTGTCGCGCTACGCCACGGGCATGTCGGCCGAGCCTCGGTGGAGACCGTTGCGAGCCGGGGGCAGCTATCTCCTGGGAGTTGCCCTGCTGTGCTTTGTCCTGGCGTTGTCCCTGGCCGGTGTGCACTTCCACTTCCAAATGCCGGTGGTGGTCATTGGCTACATTGCCCCCATTTTGCTCCTGGTGCTCGGCGCTGAAACGGGTCTGAACCTCATCTTCGACATCTATCGCCCGCGGCTGAAAGGCCAGTACAGCCGCGCCGCGTACGACAGCCGCCTCTTGGGCGTGATCAACGAGCCGGGCGGTGTATTCCGCAGTGTCGCCGCGGCCATCGACTACCAATTCGGCTTCCAGGTCTCGCAGACCTGGTTCTACAAGCTCCTGGAGAAGGCCATCGTGCCGCTGGTTCTGTTCTCCGCCGGCACGCTGTATTTGGCCAGTTGCCTTCTGATCGTGGAACCGCACGAAGAGGCGGTCATCGAGCGCTTCGGCAATCCGCTCAAGGCCAACGACGAAACACGCCTTGTCGGTCCGGGTCTGCACTTCAAGCTGCCGTGGCCGGTGGATATCGCCTACAAGCACCCCACCAGGCAGGTGATGGAGATGTATGTCGGCTACGTTCCGAGAACCGATCCGAAAACGGGTCGGATCATCCCGGAGCAATCTCTGCTGTGGGGTCAAACGCACTATGAACAAGAGCACAGCGTCCTGGTTGCCAGCGAGTTCAGCGGCGAGGAGTCGACGGAAGGCGTTGTCCCGGTCAGCCTGGTCAAGGCCAACCTCCCCGTCCAGTACAAGATCAAGGATCTCTACGCGTACGTGTACAATCACAGTGACCCTGACAAGCTCCTGGAGGCGATCTGCTACCGCGAGCTGACGCGATTTGCGGCCAGCGCGCGTGTGGAGGCAGGGGGCCCGGGAAGCGACGGGCAGGCCGCGCAGGACAGCCTGCTCGGGGCCGGCCGGACCAGGGCCAAAGAGGTCATCACCGAAAGGGTCCAGAAAGCCGCCGACCAGCAGGGGCTGGGCATTGAAATCATTCTGGTCGGGCTCCAGGGGATTCATCCCCCACCCGAAGTGGCCCCGGATTACCAGGCTGTCATCGGTGCCGTGCAGAAACGACAGGCCGTCGTGTTGAATGCGGAAGCCGAACGAAACAAGGCGCTCAGCACGTTGATCGGCTCGGTGGCCAAGGCGTACGAGCTGGCGGACTTGGCCGAGGAGTACCAGGCGGCCCGCCAGGAGGGACGTACCGAAGAGGCCGAACACCTCGGTAGACAACTGGACCAGGCCTTTGCGGATGCCAAGGGCGACATTTTCCGGATTCTCCGCGAAGCCCAGAGCTACGCCTTTGAGAAGGCCACGCTGGCCAAGGCCACGGGCGAGCGTTTTGCCAGCCAGGTCAAAGCGTATGAAGCCGCCCCGGAGATTTATACGCGAGAACAACGACTGGCGGTCCTCGAAGAGGCGCTGCCGGCGATCCGCAAATTCGTCGTGGCCGGCAATGCCGGCGACAGCCAGGTAACCATCGTCGACGTGCAGGAAACGCTTACACCGAGCCTTTACGATATTGGTGTGCAGGAGAGCAGCGAACAATGAAAAACGTAGCGATTCCCATTCTGGTGGCCGTCATCTTCGTCGTGCTGGCCACATACCTCATCGCCTTTCAGGTTCGCGAGACCGAACTGGCGTTTGTCACGCGGTTTGGCGAGCCCGTCCGTTCCGTCGCCGAGCCGGGTTTGCATTTCAAGTGGCCCACGCCCATCGAGCGCGTGCAGAAGTTCGATTCGCGCATGCGGGTGCTTGAACCCGTTCAGCTCAGCGAGACGACCACCAGCGGACGCGTCCCGATCATCGTCAATACCTACGTGGTGTGGCGCATCGCCGAGCCGCTCCAGTTCTGGAACGAAGTCCGCACCATCGAGAACGCCGAGAGCAAGCTGCGCAGCCAGATCAACGATACGCAGAACCGCGTGATCGGCCAGCACGCGTTCAGTGAATTCGTCAACAGCGACCCGACGAAGCTTGCGTTTGACGAGATCCAGGAGGACATGTTCACGGATCTCCACGAGCGCGTCAAACAGGAATACGGGATCGCGATCGAGACGCTCGGCATCAAGCAACTGAAGGTCAGCGAAGACGTAACGAAAGATGTGTTTGAGAGAATGAAGGCCGAGCGAAAGAGGCAGACGGAGGCGACGATCGCGCTGGGCAATGCGGAGGCGAACAAAATCACCAGCGACGCCGGCGCAATCAAGGTGGGGCTGGAAGCGGCCGCGAACGCCCGCGCCACAGCCATCCGCGGCCAGGGCGACGCCGAGGCGGCGAAGTACTATGAGATGCTCGAGGCCAATCCCAAATTGGCGATCTTCCTGCGCAACTTGGAGGCGTTGCTGAAAACGCTCAAAAGCGGCGCCACGCTGATCCTTCCGGCCGACAGCGAACCGTTCGATCTGTTGAAGAGGATGCCGTCGCTGGAGCCGGACGGGCAGAAGTAATCACCGCGTACTTTGGTTGAATAGGTCTGTTGGACAAACATGGCGGACGAACACAAACACCATCATAACGAAGCTCCGGATTCGCTGGCAGCGCGGCCGGATGAGCTGGACGCGGCCGGAAAGTCGCTGTCGGATGCGTTGCGGATCAGCTTCGCGATTCTGAAGGTCATCATGATCGTTTTGGTTCTCGCCTTCCTGGCCTCGGGCTTTCGCACCGTGGACTCCAGTGAGAAGGCGCTGGTCCTGCGCTTCGGGAAACTCCAGCGCATCCTGGATCCGGGGCCGCACTGGATCTTCCCCTATCCGGTGGACGAGCTGATCCGGATCCCCGTGGCGCGGAAGGTCAACCTGGCGATCGACACGTTCTGGTACGAAGAGGACCGCGAGGATATTCTCGGAGAAGGTCCCAAGCCCCGGCGCTTCTTCCCCGACAAACTGAACCCTCTCGATCAGGGCTATTGTTTGACGCGCAGCCAGCAGGAGCAAACGCAGACGCCCGGCGTTGAGGTGGCGCTCGCGGCACCTCAGGGATCTCGCACCGTCGGTACCGATCTCCAGACGATGGTGCGCGCGGTGCCCGTCCCGGCGGCCGAAGCGGGGGGAAGCGATTACAACATCGTGCACACGCGGTGGCAGATTATCTATCAGATCGAGACCGTCGAGCAGTTCTTCAAGAACGTGTACGTCGAGGACGTGACGCCGGGACAAATCTACTTCGACATCATGAAGGAAAGCGTACAGCCTCTGCTGCGCAGTGTCGTCGAGGATGCCGTTGTGGACGCGCTGGTTCATTACACCATCGACGAAGTGCTGGTGAGCACGGATACCATTCCGCGACGCGTCCAGCAGATTTCACAGGAGAAACTCCGTGCCCTGGACAGCGGCGTGCGTTTGACGTCCGTGCAATTGGTGGAGGTCAAGTGGCCCAAGCAGGTCAATGAGGCCTTTGAAGCGTATTTTGAGGCCGGCCAGAAGAGAACGCAGGCGATCAGTGAGGCCGAAACCTTCGCGGCCAAGACCCTCAACGAGGCCGCCGGCCGGGTGGCGCGGCAACTCTATGACGCTCTCCAGGACCCGAATATCAGTAAAGAACAACTGGAGTTGCTCTGGTCGCAGGCCGCCGGCCGGGCCCAGGACATCATCGCGCAAGCCAAGGCGGCCCGGATCGAAGTGGTCGCCGCCGCCGAGGCCAACGCGGACTACCTCCTGAGCATCCTGCCGGAGTACGAGAAGCGGCCTGAACTCGTAGCGCATCGGCTGTACCAGGATACCATCGAGCAAGTGTTCGGCAACGCCGAGGAGACCTTCTTCGTCGAGCCGTCGAATGACCTCAAGGAGCACCAACTGCGTGTTCTTGTCAACAGGGACCCCTCACTGAAGCAGAAGCAGGGCCGGTAGATTGGAAATGCATGACGCGCCGCAGCAGGCTGCGGGGGCCGTGCGAGCAGGGCAAGAGAACTGAACTATGGCTCATGAGCACTTACACTTTAAGGACGAGCTTGACGCCGAACAGACCCGCGGCAAGCAGCTTCGCGTCAGCATTGCGATGCTCGGGACCCTGGCCGGCGGCGTTCTGCTCATCAACAGCAGTATCGGCCGACTCTTCTACGGGTCCGGCAGCTTCAACACCGAGCTGTTCGCCATGGTCGGGGCCGTGTTGCTCGGCGCGCCGATCGTCGCGCACGCGGTCAAAAGCCTCATCAAGCGCGAATCTCACATGGACGAACTGGCGGCGCTGGGGATTGTCGCCGCCTTCGCCAACGAGGAATACGTCGCCGCCGGGCTGATCGGCTTTTTCATGCTCCTCAGCGAACTGGTCGAGACGCGGACCGCGCTGGGCGCCCGCGCGTCCATCGAATCGCTGATCAAGCTGACGCCGGTGCAGGCCAATGTGATCGCGCCGGACGGCGGCGAGCGGGAAATCAAGGTCAGCGAACTCAAGCCGGGCGACCGCATTCGCGTGCGTCCGGGTGACAATATTCCCGCCGACGGCGAGGTAGATACCGGCCTAAGCTCGGTCAACGAAGCGACGATTACGGGTGAGTCGCTGCCCGTGGACAAAGTGCCCGGCATGCAGGTGTTCGCCGGGACCAGCAATCTGACCGGCGTGCTTGACATTCGCGTCACGAAGGCCGGCAAAGACACGACGCTGGGTAAGGTCCAGTCGCTGATTATTCAGGCCGAGCAGACCAAGATTCCCATCATGCGCATCATCGATCGCTACATCAAGTATTACGTGCCGACCGTTCTGATGATTGCGATCATCGTCCTGTTCTTCACGCGAAACATCAGTCAGGCCATCACGATCCTGGTGATCTCCTGTCCGTGCGCGATCATTTTGGCCACGCCCACGGCCATGGTCGCGGCCATCTCCGCCGCCGCTCGGCTGGGCGTGCTGGTCAAGAACGTGGCGGACCTGGAGATCGCGGGAAAGATGACGGCGCTGGTGTTCGATAAGACCGGAACGGTCACGACGGGCCGGCTCTACGTCACCAAACTGACGCCGGCCCAAGGGGTCGAACCCGCCGAGCTTCTGGCCGAAGCCGCTGCGGCCGAGCAGATGAGCAAACATCCGGCCGCCCGGGCCCTGCACGAAGTGGCCAAGGAGGCCGGCCTGTCGCTGCCGACCACGGAGAAGTTCGAGGAAACGCCCGGCAAGGGTGTCACGGCTACCGTGGAGAAAGAGCGCATCATGGTGGGCCGGGACACGTTTCTCCAGGAAAATCACATCGACGTCAGCAATGTGCCCGACCCGAGCCTGCACGAAGAACAGGGCTTCAGCACGCTGTACGTGGCCAAGGGCGCGCACTGCATCGGCTGGATCGGCCTGCAGGACAAGACTCGGCCGGAAGCCCGGAAGGCCGTGCGGGAGTTGATGGATATCGGCATCAAGAGGGTGACCATGCTGACCGGCGACCGCGGCGAGGTTGCCAACCGCGTCGCCGGCGAACTGGGCTGCACGGACTTCAAGGCACAGTGTCTGCCGCAGGACAAGCTGGCAGTCGTAGAGCAAATCAAGAAAACGGGCCATACCGTCGTGGTGGTCGGTGACGGCATCAACGATGCTCCGGCGCTGGCCGCCGGCGACCTGGGCATTGCGATGGGGGCGGCCGGCAGCGACGTGGCCATCAATTCGGCCTCGATTGCTCTGATGAACGATGACCTGCGACGCCTTCCGTTTCTGGTGCAGGTGTCGCGAAAAACACGCCGCGTCATCAACCAGAACCTTGGTTTCGGCGTGGCCTTCATCGTCTTCGGCATATCGCTCTCAAAATTCGTGCCGCCGGGAGTGGCGGCCTTTCTGCATTTCGCCAGCTCGCTTGTCGTGGTGTTCAACAGCGCCCGCCTGGTCCGCTACGGCGAAGATATCGACCACGAGCCGCCGACGGCCTGATTCACCGACATACGGAGGGGCCGTTCGAGGCGACATGACAACCGTTCGTAGTAATGAACTCTTGATTAACATAGTGAGATGACGTGCGAAGAGATATGGAGTATGCCGTCGAGACCATCTCGTTGACCAAAGTCTTTTCGGACTGGTGGGGCCGGGCCAAAGTTTACGCCGTCGATGACCTCAACCTCCAGATCCGGCCCAACGAGGTGTTTGGACTGCTGGGGCCCAACGGCTCGGGCAAAACAACCACGCTCAAGATGCTGCTGGGCCTGCTTCATCCCACCAAGGGCCACGCGCTGCTTCTGGGCGGCGACGGGACCGACCCGAAGATCAGCGCCAGGATCGGTTTTCTGCCGGAAGAGTCGTATCTGTACCGTTTTCTCAACGCCCGCGAGACGCTGGACTTCTACGGCCGGCTGTTCGGCTTGCCGGCCAAGGTTCGCAACATGCGCACCGAGGCCCTGCTGGAGATGGTGGGGCTCAAGGCCGTGGCGAGCCGGCCCATCGGCACCTATTCCAAGGGCATGGCGCGCCGCATCGGCCTGGCACAAGCCCTGATCAACGATCCCGACTTGCTGATCCTGGACGAGCCCACGACGGGCCTCGATCCCATTGGCACACGGCAGATCAAGGATCTGATCCTGAAACTCGCCGAACGGGGCAAGACCATCCTGCTCTGCAGCCACCTGCTGGCCGACGTGGAAGACGTCTGCGATCGCATCGCGATTCTCTACGGCGGCAAGGTCCAGGCCCAGGGCCGCGTCACAGACCTGCTCCAGCAAACCGACAAACGGCAGATCGTCACCAACGCCCTGAGCGAAGGCACAGTCAGCGAAATCAGGGGAATTCTACGCCGGGAGAAGGCCGAGTGCGAGGTGGTTTCGCCGCTGGAAAAGCTCGAAGTCTTTTTCATCCGCACGGTCGCGGAAGCACAACAGCAGGCGCAACCCACCAGCGGGGCCGTCAGCACCACGCAGATCGGTGATTTCCTTGCGGGCCAGGAGGCCAAGGAGAGCATTCTCGACAAGCTGGTCTCGGCGCCGGCGGCTCAGGAGGAACCGGTAAGCCCGGTAGAGACCGACAAGCCCGTGGCCCCGCAGGCTTCCAAGCCGGAACCGGACGGCAAGCTGCTCAGCGAGCTGACCCAAGCCACGCCGGCGACCCAGACCGAGCGTGTCAAGCCGGCCGAGCCGGCCGCACCGGAGTCCGCTGAGAAGAAAGGGCGCGCAACCGAATCCCAGCAAGTCAAGCGGAGCGTTCTGGATGAATTGACGGAAAGTTCCACGCCGGCAACAGAAACACAAGCGGAGGACGCGGGTGAGCCGCCCAAGGATGGAGAGTCCGGCCATGCGTAGAATCTGGGCCGTCGCGACAAATACGATCCGGCAGGCCGTACGAGTCAAAGTGGCTGCCGTTTTCATTGTCCTGTTGCTGATTTTGCTGCCGGTGATGGGCTTCACCGCGACAGGGGATGGAACGCTCAAGGGCCGGCTCCAGACGTTTGTCAGCTATGGTCTGTCTCTCACCGGCCTGCTTCTGTCCTTGCTGACGATCATCATTGCCATCTACACGATCAGCAGTGACATCGATCAGCGGCAGATCTATACGGTGGCCACGAAGCCCATTCGGCGCTTTCAGATCATCCTGGGCAAGATTCTCGGCGTCATCGTGCTGGACGTGGCGCTGCTGACGCTGTTTGCCGGAATCATTTACGGAATTACGCTGTATATGCCCCGGTTCTTCCAGGCATCGGCGGTCGAGCTCGAACAGGTGAGGAATGAATTCTTCACGGCCCGCACCAGCCTGGTACCGCCGGAGATCGACGTCAGCGAAACCGTTGGGCAGATTTACGAGCAAAAGAAGGATCAGTTGGAGGAGCTTTACTCCAACATGACCCGCCAGGAGATTCTCAAGGAGCTCACGACCCTCGAACGCATGAAGAAGCAGGCGGCCACCGTGGGACAACGGCTCGTCTGGGAGTTCGAGAACGTCAAGCCGCGCGATCCCAACCGGAGCCTCTTCATTCGCTTCAAGTACGACGTTTCCGCCACTCCGCCGGACGAGCAAGTATACGGCGACTGGTTCATCGGCGACCTGCGGGGAATGCAATACGGCAGCGATACGACCACGCCGATCTACCGTGCCAGCCGCCGGGACCCGGTGCGCCAGTTTCGCGAAATCGCGGTGCCCGCCGCGGCTGTGGCGGACGACGGGTATCTGGCCGTGGGGTTCATCAACCCGCCGCTGAACGAGACGGTCGTTCTGTTTCCCCTCGAAGACGGGCTGGAGGTGCTGTACAAAGCGGATACGTTCACCGGCAATTTCGTGCGGGCCGCGCTGCTGATCCTGTGTCGGCTCGTCTTTCTCGCCTGCCTGGGCGCGCTGGCCGGCACCTTCCTCTCCTTTCCGGTAGCCATCCTGTTTTGTCTGGTGATCTTTCTCACGGGCACCGTGAGCGGGTTCGTGCTGGAGTCCTTTGGTTTTCTCAACAAAAACATCGGCGTGGTCTATACGTATACGATACAGCAGCTCATCCAGCTTCTGCCCCGGTTTGACATGTACAACCCCACCAAATTCCTGGTTCCGGCGCGGCTGTTGTCGTGGTCTCTCCTGGGCCGGGTGGTGCTCGTCATGGTGTGCCTGAAAGCGATGTTGCTGCTCGTTCTCAGTCTGGTGGTGTTCAGCTTCCGCGAGCTTGCGCGCGTGGTCGTGTAAACATTGAATTGGAATTGTCGGCGAGGATGATGCGCGGACGTGATTATGTCATTTTGTTTGCCTGCCTGTTGATCGCCGCGGCCCTCCTGCTGGGCGCCGGCGCGCAACTGGATTACGTAAACCGGCAGCGCGAGGCGATGAATCTCACGAGCAACGCGCCGCTGGAGAACGCACCGCCTTCGCTGGCCTTCGCAACGGTGGCGATGGGGGCGTTCCGCGGCCTGGTCGTGGACATTCTGTGGATGCGTGCCGACAAGCTGAAAGAAGAAGGCCAGTTCTTCGATGCCCGGCAATTAGCCGAATGGATCACCACGTTGCAGCCGCGTTTCGGTGCCGTCTGGGCGTTTCATGCCTGGAACATGGCGTACAACATCTCCGTGGCCATTCCGGCCAGCCAGCCGGACGAGCGCTTTCGCTGGGTCCGCAACGGCTACGAGCTGCTCCGCGACAAGGGAATTCCCCTGAACCCCAAATGCATCCAGCTTTATCACGAGCTGGCGCGGATCTTTCAGCACAAGCTCGGCGGTGTCTCCGACGACGCCCACAAATACTACAAGCTTCGCCTGGCCGAGATGCTGGGTCCACTGCTCGAATCGGAGGACAACGGCCTGAAACGCGAGGACAACGCGTACTTCGAAGCCCTTATCGCGGCACCACGCCGCTGGGAGCAAATGGCCGCAGATCCCAACGTACAGCCGTTCCTGGCGGCTTTGCGGGCCGCCGATGAGACATTCGCCGACGAAGAGCAGTTCGTGGCCAACTATCTCTCACTTCGGCAAAACCCCGGCCGGTTCAAGCCCGCCGCCTTCGAGGTCATCGACCGATTCCGCGGCAGCCGAGCACTGAAGGCGTTCGATCTGTTCGCCAAGGCCTATCAGCTTCGCCGGGAGTGGAAGCTGGAGCCCCAGATAATGCACGAGGTCAACCAGATGTACGGACCGATTGACCTGAGCGATCCGAACACGCATTTTCCCATGGACTGGCGTCATCCCGACAGTCAAGCCATTTACTGGGCGCTGCAAGGGCTCAAGGTTGCTGCGCGCGAAGAAGGCCGGGAAATCACGTCGCACGAGACCAATACCGACCGCATTGTCATTCACAGCCTCCAAAACCTTTTTCGCTACGGCAAGATCATGATTCTCCAGGGGCCCGTGGAGAATCCGAGCGCGGACCCGAACGCCGCGGCGCAGGCGCGCATGGTGCGCCGGGACATCTTCCTGGGGCCGGACTTTGGGATGTTCGACTCCTACAACAAAGCAACGCTGGCCACCATCGAGAAACACAAGGATGACAAGGGCCGCTACCAGTCTCTGCGCAACGGTCACCGAAACATGCTCAAGAACGCCGTGCTGACGTTTTACCAGTCCGGCATCCGGGGCTACGCGTTGCGGATCTACCGGCAGTTGCAGAAGTTGTATTCCGACATTCCGGATTTCAAGGTGTCGCTCGACCAGTACGCCAAGGACCGTTTCCGGGAGGAACTCGAAAGCATCGACATCCTCAACGCGCGCGAGCTGATCGTCGCCACTCTGGCGGAAGGCTACTATCACTATGCCTTGCGACAGGATGACCTGGCGGCGGCGCGCGAGCAAATCGCCCAGCAGGTTTACGATTACTATATGGCCAAGTTCCGGCCGGAAAACAGAATTGACTTGCCCGACATGCGGGAGCTACGGTATTTTGCGTTGAGTTCGTTTTTGTACAACGAGGCGTATCCACGGTACGTGCGTCAGAGCCTTCTGGCGCGCATTCGGGTCGAGCGTCCCGAACTGTACGAGCAATTGGAACAAACGGGAGAGAGGCTGCGTCAGCAAATGGAGGCATTGCAGGGAACGCAAGCACCGTGAACCTGCTTCGGGCATGCACAAGGAACTTCTGCAACAGCTAACCCCATCACAAAGGCAAGCCGTCTCGCATCGCGAGGGGCCGCTTCTCGTGCTGGCCGGGCCCGGCAGCGGCAAGACGCGCGTCATTACGTATCGCATTGCCGCGCTGATCGACGCCGGCGTCCGACCGTATCATATCTGTGCGATCACCTTCACCAATAAGGCCGCCGAAGAAATGCGCCAGCGGGCCGCGACGCTGGGCCCTTCGGGCGGGGCGCACATCAGCACCTTTCACTCGCTCTGCGTGCGCATCCTGCGCCGCTATGCAGGCTACGCAGGCATCGATCCTCACTATACGATTTACGATGACGCCGACCAGAACCGTTGCGTCAAACAGGCCCTCAAGGACTGCCGGATTGACACCGGCAACTTCCCGCCGCGCCGCATGCTCGAGGCGATCTCGACGCTCAAGAACAAGCTCATCGATGCCCAGGCGTTCCGGACCGAGGGAGACGATTTCTTCTCGCGCACGTTAGCCAGCGTGTACGAGGCGTATCAGCGAATCCTGGCGGAACGCAACGCTCTCGATTTCGACGATCTTCTCATGAAGGCCGCTCTGTTGTTGGAGGACAACGACACCGTCAGAGCCGAGCTTGCCGACCGGTTCCAGTACCTCCTGATCGACGAGTACCAGGACACGAACCACGCGCAATACCGGCTGGCCACAGCGCTCGCCGCCCAGCACGGCAATATCTGCGCCACCGGCGATCCCGACCAGTCCATTTACCGCTGGCGGGGGGCCGATATCCGCAACATCCTGGCCTTCGAGAAGGACTGGCCGCAGGCGCTGATTGTGAAACTCCAGGAGAATTTCCGCAGCACCGCCGCCGTGCTGAAGGCCGCCGACAGGCTGATCGCATGCAATCGCAACCGCAAGGACAAGACTTTGATCCCGGTCCTTTCGCACGAGGGCGAAGTCACCGTCAGCGGATACGAGGATGAGAGCGAGGAAGCTGATGCCGCGGTGCAGCGCATCAAAGAGCTGGTCGGACGGGGTGTGTCACCCCGCGACATCGGTGTTTTCTATCGCGTCAACGCGATGAGCCGGGCCCTGGAAGAGGCCTTTGTCCGCCGGAAGATCCCGTATCAGATCGTCCGTGGGATCGAGTTCTACAACCGCAAGGAAATCCGCGACGTGCTGGCCTATCTGCGGGTGCTGGCCAACCCCGCCGACGAGATCGCGTGGCTGCGCATCATCAACACGCCGACCCGAGGCATCGGCAAGGTTACGGTGGACCGCGTGCGCGACCATGCCGCACGCCAGGGGTTGTCGTTCGCCGCGGCGCTGAAGCAGGCGGAGCGAATAGCGACCCTCAACAATGCCGCCCAGAAGAAACTGGCCGCCTTTGCGAGCCTGATCGGCACACTGGCCAAAGATGCAGACGGTCCCGTGGCCCCCTTGCTCGAACGCGCCATTCGCGTTTCCGGTCTGGAAACGTCGCTTCAGCACAGCGGCACCGAGGGAAAAAACGCACTGGAAAACATCGACGAGCTCGTCAGCGCCGCCGCGGTCTACGACCAGCACACCGAGGCGCCGTCGGTGACGGATTACCTGCAACAGATCGCCTTGTTCAGCGATACCGATGCGTACGATGCTGCGGTCGAGCGGGTTGCCCTGATGACGCTGCACGCTGCCAAGGGGCTCGAATTCGAGCATGTCTTCATACTCGGCCTCGAAGACGGCATGCTGCCGCACGAGCGGGGCCGCGGCAGCGAAGAGGAGATGGAGGAAGAGCGGCGGCTGTTTTTTGTGGGTGTCACGCGGGCCAAGACGAACCTGCACATCAGCTACGCGCGGTACCGAGCGTTCCGGGGCCAGGTGTTGCGGACGTCGCCTTCGCAGTTTCTCTTCGAGATGGGTCCGGGCCTCGCAC
>Ga0272442_10004367_pt1 | contig 19395 bp, 14 predicted proteins | sample SSMForm2O_FD_200262 | JGI IMG/M metagenome (GOLD analysis project Ga0272442, IMG submission 200262) | Marine sediment archaeal communities from Little Sippewissett salt marsh, Falmouth, MA, United States - SSM-Form-2O | ecosystem: Environmental > Aquatic > Marine > Wetlands > Sediment ... | reverse complement strand
TTCTGGCAGTTCTGTCCTGAGCCCAACAAGCCCACTGAAGAATCTGTCAACTACGGGTTCTTTGATTTCGCCATATTCCCACAATGCCATGAAGCACTTTGTCAAAGCAGCATCATGATCGAGTGTGTTTAGGATTATGGGAAAGCTTTCGGAAAAAAGCAGGTCTCTTCTGTGCCAACCAACAGCACCGCTTTCTCCTAGACAGTGTTCTAATACTTTGTACGTAGGTTTATCACTTCTCAGAAAAGCTCTTGCATAAAAACACACAGGGGAGTCTTTCTGCCCAGGTTTCTGACCCTTCCAGTCATCTACAAATACAACTGCATCCTGTTCAACAGGAAAAAAGTCCCTGCGTTCCCTCACCAAGTACGGTTCAAGTCCCATCAGATTCTCACTCGTCATCCCCAGTTCGTCATCCGTAATCAGTCAGTTACGGAATATCCACCTTCTCAATCGCGATCTCGTAATCGCTGCTGCACTTCACGGTTCCATCCTCGGTCCATTCTGTGTACACAAGATTTTCTGTGCAGTAGAAGCCATCCTCCGAACATTCTCTCTTGCCCTTGTACCTAGTTGTTCCGCGGATAGTAGTAGATGGGCAGGTAACGTCAATGGTCTCCACGCAGTTGTCCTCGGAAATCCATATTCCACCCGTACAATCACCCTCGGAAGGTATAAATCTATCCCCGCCATTTCCTTCCGCATAAAGGTTGATCTCATCAGGAAAGAAATGGCAATCGCCCGACACCTCGTTGTACCTGGCCACATAGCTGCCCTGGCGATCCTCACAGCGTCGGCCATCTCCGCAACCCGTAGAAAAGAACAACACAGCCATCAAGCAAAAGCTGATTCCCCTCATTCCAATTCCCCTTCCCTATCGTCTTTCAAACCTAACCCCTAAAACCTGCTGCCAAGGTGTGGTGTCGTCATGCTGACCCCAATGGGGCTGCTGGACAACGCTTTGTTGGATGATACCACCTGGTGGTGGCACTGACCAGCAGGCAACCGTCAACCAGGGCACCACTTCATTTATATCGATTTCGCTATCAGACCGGCTACCGATCTACCGGTGGATCTGCCAGCGGATCAGCTGATGAATCGACTACACGATCAGCTATCCATCTGGCAGCGGAAATGGTATCGCGCTCGCCACCGTGGCCAGGGCCACGGGGCTGCCGCCCCGGACCCCTTTGATGTTTCCACACCCAACGCAACCTCGCGCTTGCATGATTCCCCTTTTGATTCAAGTGGTAGTCCTGCTTTTGGCCATGTTGCCACCCGAGGCGAATCCGAGGCGGTTTGTGTAAGCTGCCATGAAAATTCTACTTTAGACCGAGGCGGATCCGCCTCGGTCTTTTTTAGCGAGTGCTGCGTTTTTGTGCAGCAAGCACAAAAAATGTGCTACTGGCGCTATCGGCGGTTCACCCGAATCTAATCCATTTCCTCAAGCTGACGAAGAACATTTTCGTCATACTCTACCACCGGATCTTCGTCCAGAGCAGCGCATCCGAGGGGAGTCTCCCCGCGGGCATACCCGATGGACCTATAGCCCCGCAATCGCTTCTTGAACATGCCGACAAGCACCGGCACTTTGCTGTCGACATAGTCGAATATCCGCACCTCCGTCTTGCCTGGATGGAGCCTATGAAGTCGCCCCGTATACTGCATCAGGATACCTTTCCAGGATACCGGCATGGCGAGAAACAGCGTGTCCAGTCGGGGGTCGTCGAAGCCCTCTCCGATGTACCTCCCGGTTGCGAGAATGAGCCTCTCCTGGTTGTCGGGGATCCGGACCAGTTGCTCGGCAACCTCTCGCCGTTTCTTCTCGCTCCGGCCTCCTTTCAGAACAACCACGTTCCGCGCGAAGCCCCGCAGATGATGCTCGAAATATTCAAGATGGCTCCTTCTCTCTGTAAGCAAGATCGGCGAGCGTCCCTCCTCTAAAGCCGCGAGAACGTCGTCCAGAATGAGCCGGTTTCGGTGCTCGTCTGCGGCCATCTTTCCGTACAGTTTCTGTACCTCCATCTCGTCGCCGCCGTCCACTTCGAATGACGTTTCCCTAACTATCAGCTTGTGTTCGAACGGCATTCGAGCCGCCCGGCTTTTGGGGTCTACGGTGAACCGGACGGGGCCCAGCTGCATCCTGGCGATTGGATGGTGGCCGTCCCTGCGCTGCGGGGTGGCGGTGAGTCCGGTGATGAACCGAGCCTTGACCTCTGAGAGCACCCGCTCGAACGAAAACGCAGGGATATGGTGGCACTCGTCGACGATGACGTGCCCGTAGTCGGCCACGAGATCGGCGACCTGGCCCTTGCGAACCAGGCTCTGGATCATGGCCACATCGAGGCGGCCGTTGGGCGCCCGCTTGCCCCCGCCAATCTGGCCAATCTCTTTGGACTTTATGCTCAGGAACATGGCCAGCTTGGTCATCCACTGGTCCAAAAGGGTTTGCCTGTGCACAAGGACCAGAGTGCTGCGGGCACGCTCCGCGACCAGGTAGGTTCCCACCACCGTCTTGCCCACTCCCGGCGGAGCGACAAAGACGCCGGTTTCGTGCGCCAGCAGGGCACGCCCCGCCTGCTCTTGCATGGGAGTCAGTTGCCCTCGGAAGTGTACTTCAAGCGCCTCTCCCGTCTCCCTTTTGTCCTCTACATCAAAGCCAACATCGTACTCGCGAAACAGTTTTTCCAGGTCGTCTACGCACCCCCTGGGGAGGGACATGTGGTCCGATTTTTCCTCCGAACAGTCGATAACCCGCGGGGTCCTCGCGGTCGACAATCGCATGCTTTGCTTCTTGTAGAACTCGGGATTTTGGAAGGCAGCCAGGCGCTTGATCTCGTTCAGAAGAGATGACGGAAGCCCGGCTTTTTCGACGAACAAACGCTGTGCCAAAACCGCCTGAACCTTGCCGGGAAGCGGTCCACAAACTGTGGCTTTTCGGCTGCGTCCGGAGGGGGGATGCGTCCACGGAAATGCGTCATCTTCATCGACCGATTCTCCGCTCCGCACGCCTATCACCCTGCCCTGCCGCATGGCTTCCTTGGCTATCCTTTCCACGGCCTTCGGCTCAACCTTATGTAGCCCCGCGAGGTAGGACCACTGGTCCGGGAAAGGCTCCAGAGCAGAGTCCAAAAATACCGTGTTGCCCTGCCGGACGGACTCCCATTGGAGCGGCAGGGCGATCAGATTTCCGAATCCGCCCCGGGGCATCGTGTCCTGGTTGGGGAAGAGGCGGTCGTACGACTCCATGCTCAGCTGGTGCCGCCTGCTCATGGTCTGGGTGAGAAGGTAGCACCCCATTTTGCGCGCCAGACTCGCCGGCGTAGGCGCTGTGAAGAAGAACCAGGCATGGGCCCCGTTCCCCGAGCGGGACCGCTCCAAGCTCACCGGAATGTCGAGCTCCCGGCAGGTCTCGGCGAACGCCTTCGCGTCCTCCATCCAGGAACTCTTATCGAAGTCCACCGCCAGAAACCAGCAGGTTTCGTCCTCCAAAAGCGGGTAGACTCCCATCACATGCCGGCCCCGCAGGTGCTCCAAGATCGCCTCGTCTGTCACCGGAAGAAATGCCTTATTCTGGCACTGGCCGCACTTCACCTTCTTCTTGTCACACAGCCCGCGAACCCACTCGTTAGAGCAAGCTGGCGAGTACCCCTTCCTGCCGGTTCTCCAGTTGATCCACAGCTTCGGATATACGTCGGGCCTGCCACGAAAAAGGCCGCCAAACAACCTCGCCTTCTCAGCGGCTTCGTCGGATACTTGAGCATCCCGCACAAGCTCCGTCGACGCTTGTTCAGCTTCACATGCTTCAATCGATGCTAGTCTGGCCTTGAGCGCTTCTATGCGGGCCCGAACCTCTTTCTGCTCCTTCTCAAGGCCGGTCAGCTTCGCTTCTTCCCTGGCAATCTGGTCCAGCAGAACCTTTCCGTCTTCCCTGTTTTTAGCCATCCGCTACCCCGTGACAACCAAACACTGCAGGGTACAATACGTGTGCAGAATCTTACAGTATTGAACGATTTCTGCACACAGATTGTACCCGTTCTACCTGTGGCTGCACGCTGCAATCTCGACTCCCGGCCCGCTCTTTGATATTGACAAGGGACTGAAAGGTAATATGCGCGACTTCTGGAAATACCTGGACTCGGACCCGAAGGTGTGCCACGGCCAGCTCCGGTTCAAGGGCACGCGGGTCATGGTGTACCTTGTACTGGACGCGCTCGCCGAAGGTGCAACGGAAGAGGAAGTACTGACAGCCTACCCCACGATCACCCGCGACCACATCAGGGCAGCCATCGCATACGTAGCCCAAGCGGCGCGAGATGAGACATTCCTGCCGTCAGACAGCGGGATGTGGTGAACGGATGATAAAGAGCACGCTACCCAATGATCCGGTACGCATCCATCACCCGGCATCTTCCCGACGAAGTCCTCCCCGCAATACCGGAAGAGAAACTAAAGGACGATTGACAGACTGTCTTCTAGAAATCGACCGATAATCGACCGATTTCCTGCCCGGAATCGGCCGATCCCTAGACTACGGTCCCCGATAAACCGAAGAACGTTGAGTGCAACTACTTCGAGTCAGTAAGAAAAAAACAGAAGGTCGCATCAACGATACACTTCGCGACGGTGCGCGATGACGGTGATATAGATCCGCCGGTTGGCATCGTCTATCAAGTAGACCACTCGCCACCGGCCGATACGTAGTCTCCATTCGTCGCTGCCTACCAGCTTTCGGGCGTTCGGAGGACGGGGATTGTCCTCAAGCCCCTTCACCCGGTCTCTTACACGACCGTACACGTCCTTTGGCAATCTGGAGAGTTTCTTACTCGCGGCTGGATGGAAGTCGATCTGGTATTTCAACGATCCATGCCCCGTCTGTTGTCTTCGTCTGCGAAGACCTCATCGGCGGGAATTCTGGGACCGCTGCGCCGCGAGGTGGACAAGATGGCGTCATAGATGTCTTCCAGGGTCTCCTCGGCGGCATCGGGGAAAAGCAGGCAAACCAGCTTCCACAAGCTCTCTTCATCCAGAGCGAGAACACGTGTAGTCAGCTCCTCTACCTTGTCGCCCCGTACTTGAGCCAACTTGACACCTCCTAGGAATAATGTTGGCACAATCTACACGGATGAGCAAATCGGTGATCGAGCCTCCCACCAAGCTCGAAGACGGACAGGAGGTTTTGTCAAATCGGGCGTACCAGGGGGCGTACCTTTTGGTGGTACTCCCTGGTACTTTTTGCGACAGAATGGAACGTCCGGCCTGAAATAAGTTATTGTTTCGGTTGAAATAACAGATGGCTGGGAAAGCGCGGGGGACCTTGGCAAGGTTGCACTCTAGCCACTGAGTTACTCCCGCGCAGCAGCTTATTCTTTTCTCCCAACAGGCCGTTTTTGTCAAGCCTAATCATGCCTTGCGGCGACATCACTCCTCTATCTGGCGGATGGCTTCCTCGAGGGTGTCGCCCATGCACAGGTTGGCCAGAAATCCCCGGTTCTGCGCCTGGCGCAGCGGCTCTAAGGCCCGATCGTCTTCCAGTTTGGCCAGCTCCCTCGCGGCGCGCTTTCTGGTGTTGCAGCTTCCGGCGTACTTCAGATCGGCGATGTACACCAGGACCTTGTCGACCCGGCCCAGCTCCCCCAGCTGCTTGAGGACCTCGATACTGTTCCAACGCAGCCAGTAGCGCCGGTCGGTGGCGGCCTGGACCAGCTCGTCGACCACCGCTTCGCCGGCCACCTCGAGTATGAATCTGATCGGCTTCTTGCCGCTGCGGGTGTTGAGCGTGCGCACCAGGGTTCTGCGAACCGACTGGTAGTCGAGCAGGTCCGGCTGCTTCTTCAGCGCAGCCTGTATCAGCTCGGTCCCACGCCCCATGTCGGGATCCTCGGAAAAGAGCAGTATCTGGGCGTGCACCGCGTCGGTGGTGGGCGATTTCTGCCCGGGCTGCTTCTTGAGCAGCACTTCGGCTTCCAGGAGCCGGCCGTCCTTGATCAGCTCCTGCACCTCGGGCAAGGGGCCCCGGTTTCCCACGCCGAGATCCGGGAGGCCCGGGACAATCGATATGCCGGGGTAATTTGACCACACCAGCAACAGAGCCCCCACCAGCAAAAGCGCCAGGCATACGTATATCGCCGGCCGCCGCCAGCGGCGCCGGCGCCACCATAGCCGCCGGAACCTTAAAAGCAGCGGGACGGGCTCTTCGGTTACCCTGGTGGGGGCTTTGGCCGGCGGGCCTTCCACAGCGGCCCGCAGATCCTTTTGCATTACCTGTACGTTGGTGTGGCGTTTGGCGGGGTCCTTTTCCAGCGCCTTCATTATCACTGATTCGAGCGCCTTGGACACCTTTACGCCTTCGAGCTTGTTGGGGGGAGTGGGTTTCTCGGTGAGGTGCTTGGTCAGCGTGCCCATGGGCGTCTGGGAGACAAACGGCGTCCGGCCGGTCACCATCCGGTAGAGAATTACGCCCATCGAGTAGATGTCCGCCCGGTGATCCACGTCGTCGCCCCGGGCCTGCTCCGGGGCCATGTACTCGGGCGTACCGAACAGCATGCCGGTGCGGGTGAGCTTGTCGGCCCCGGGATCGTCGAGGATCTTGGCTATGCCGAAATCGAGCACCTTGACGAAGTTCTCCTCGGTGCGCAGGGAGGTGACGATGATATTGGCGGGCTTGAGATCGCGATGGATGATCCCGGCCGCGTGGGCTTCGGCCAGTGCGGACAGCGTCTGGGAAATCACGTGCACGATCCGCTTTTCTTCGAGGGGATGCTCCTCGTCGATGAACTGGCCCAGCGGCCGGCCGGGAACGTATTCCATCACCAGGTAAGGTGCGGAGGTTTCCGGCGCCTGGCCGAAATCGAGCACCTGAACGATATTGGGATGGTTCAGCCGGCAGATAGCATCCGCCTCGCGCCGGAAGCGCGGGACCAGCTGCTCCATCATGTTCACGTCGGCGACCAGCACCTTGATGCATACGGTCTTCTCCAGGGTGAGGTGCTGGGCCTCGTACACCCGGCTCATGCCCCCCTTGCCGATCAGCCGGGTGGTCTTGTATTTGTCGTCGAAGGTCTTGTTCAGGTAGGGCTCCTCGATCTGCATGGTTTCCCAGCGGGGCTGCATACTGCCGCCGCATTCCTGACAGACCTTTATCGACTCGTCCCCCTGGATGGTCTTTCCGCACTTTGTACAGAACAGCTCGATGACTATTCTCCTGGAGGAATCACCCCGCCGCAGCCCCGCTCTTTTGATCCTTGGCGTTTATGGCTTTCACGAAACGCAGGACATACTGCGCAGCGGAGAAGATGCTGAAGAACAGGGACAAGTAGATTAACCACAAACCTACAATATGAAAATCGACCCAGGGCCGCACCGGAATGCCGAAATTGGCCAGGAATTCATGGAACCAGGTGCCGGCCACCAGATTGTGCAGGAAGGGGGAGATCACCGCGATGGGATAGGGATAGTGGATCAGCAGGCCCAGGATGCCGGTGAGTTGGAAGGCGGTCTTCCACTTGCCGCCCTGGCTGGCGGCGATGACCATGCCCTCGGTCACCGCAATGCCCCGCAGGCCGGTGATGGCCAGCTCGCGCGCCAGCAAGAGCACCACCACCCAGGCGGGGATGCGCCCCAGGGGAACCAGCATTACCAGAACCGAGGTGACGATCAGCTTGTCGGCCAGCGGATCGAGGAACTTGCCCAGCACGGTGATCAGGCCCTTGCGCCGGGCTAGCCAGCCGTCGAAGAAATCGGTGATGGACGCCGCGGCGAACAGGCAGGCGGCAATAAAACTGTTCACCCGGCTCTCGTAGTAGACGAAGACCAGGACCACCGGGATCACCAGGATCCGAAACATGGTGAGCATGTTGGGCAGATTGAAGAATTCTTGTTTCAGGGACTTCTTCATGACAAACCCCCGAATATGACGCTTAGCCCTTGTAGAAGACTTCTCCGGTACCGCTGAGCTCGATCCAAAGCGCGGTGGGAAGCGGACGGCTGATCTTGACCACCCGCGGCGCCAGGTCTCCCGACCAGCCCACCAGCTTGTCCAGGTCCACCAGCAGCTTGTCATCTTCCACTCTTCTGGTGCGCAACCGCCCCGGAAACACCAGCACGATCTGCGCCGGCCCTCGCAGGTGAAAGATGGGCGGGTCGTGTTTTTCCTCGGAGGGCAGCCGGCCGTTTTCGAAAAAAGCCACGTTGGAAAATGCGAAGACCAGGCCCTCCATGAAGTAACCCGGCGTGTCTTCCAGGGAATGCAGGTGGTAACCGTATTCGTGCGTGGAGAAATTAAGCTGTCCCTCCCCCTCCACCAGCACCATTGCCTGGGTGCCGCTCCCGAAGGGGTACTTGGTGGACTCCCCTTCGAAACGCTTCTTGACCGCGGTGAATTTCAGATCCCCCCGGACCCAGGTAAGCGTAGACAGCCGGGTGAACAAGCGCCCGGGGGAATCGGCCACCAGGTAGCCGTCCTCCAGAGAGAATGGCGAGGAGGGCGCCACGTAAGCCTGTTCCGTCTGCGGTACACCGACGGGTGCTGCTTCGCTTCGCTCCGCCGCCGCTTGCGGTGCGGGAACGGAAACCGGCCCGGCCACCGGTACCGGCACGCTCTCCATCCGCCCGGGAGGCTGGCTGACGCTGGGTTCCGGTTCGGGCTCGGCTTCGACGTCGTCGATGCCGGCCGCGTCCATGTGTTCCCGGGCTTGTTCCTCCTCGCCCAGCTTCATCTTCACTACCGCCAGGGTGCGGTGGGCCTTTTCGTGGTTGGGGTTCAACTCCACTGCGGTCTTGAGCTCGTACTCGGCCTCCCTGAGCTGATCGTTCTTCAAGTAGACCATGGCCAGGTTGACCCTCAGGGTTTCGTCTTCCGCGTAGCGGTCGATCAGATCCTGATAGATCAATATGGAGCGCTGGAAGCGACCCAGCTTGAAGTAGACCAGGCCCAGCAGGTTGAGCACCTTGGGATTGCCCGGCTTGAGCTCCAGGGCTCTCTCCAACTGCTTCTCGGCTTGTTCCATCTGGCCGATCTGCAGCAGCTCGGACGCCTTGTAGAAATGGAAGAGAAAGTCCCCGTCGAAATCGTCATCCGGCTCGGTCATTTTGACTCCCGGGACTTGGCCAGCTTCTTGTAGTGATAGTAAAGCCGGAGAACTCGGCGAACGTAGCGCTGGGTTTCGGCAAACGGGGGAATGTCCATGTGCCTTAAGACCGCCCGGTGGCCGGCGTTGTATCCGGCGAGAGTCAGCACCAGGTCCCCGTCGAAGGCGTTGGCCAGCAACCGCAGGTAACGGGTACCCCCCAGGATATTCTTGCGGGGATCGAACGGGTCGTCGACCCCCATCTCCTCGGCGGTCTGCGGCATCAACTGCATCAGCCCCTGGGCGCCGGCATGTGAAACCGCCGTGGGGTTGAAGTTCGACTCCACCGCCACCACCGCGCGGATGAGCGGTATGGGAATATTGAACCGCTTGGAGGCTTCCCGGATGTACTCGTCGTACTTGGCAACGTTGCGAGGGCGGTAGACTTTAGACCTGTGCCGGGTGCGCCGGTTGCGCTTATTGCGCTTCTTCTTCCCGGAGGGATCCACCGGCTGGTAGCGCTTGTCGGTGGGGACATTGGTGAAGTGCACCACCCCGTCCTCATCGGTGAACGAGTAGGTCTCCGCACCCACCGGCAGGGAAAAAATAGCGATAATACAGGCCGTTACAAGTATCCGCGGCAATCTCATGATCCTCGAGGACCGATTCTAGCACGCCAAATGTAACTTGGGCAAGCAACTGCCCGGCGCATTGACCTTTCTCGGGTTTCAAAGCTATTCTACCCAGCGCGATGACTGCTATCACCCAGAAAACCGACTTTCTGATAATCGGCGGCGGGCTGGCCGGATTGACTTTCGCGCTCCATGCCGCCCGTCACGGCAAGGTGCTGGTGCTCACCAAGGCGGCCGAATCCGCCTCCGACAAGGCCCAGGGAGGTATCGCCTCGGTGGTTTCCGAGGAAGATTCCTTCGAGTCGCACGAGGAAGATACCCTCAAGTCCGGTGCCGGCCTGTGCAATCCCGAGGTGGTGCGCACCTGTATTCAGGCCGGGCCGGGGAGCATCGCCGAGCTCATCCAGCTCGGAGTTACTTTCAGCCGCGTCAATCACGACAAGAACGCCGCCTTCGACCTGGGCAAGGAAGGCGGTCATTCACGCCGCAGGGTCCTGCACGCCGGGGACTTCACCGGCCACGAGATCATGCAGGCGCTGACCAGAGCGGCCGTCCAGGAACCCAATGTACGGGTCGTCGAGAACAAGCTGGCGGTCAACCTGATTCTGGACACTCCCCGAAGCGACAAGCCCGGCCGCACCTGCCGCGGCGTTTATGCCCTCGACCGGGCGACCGGTTCGATCGAATCCATTCTGGGCGGTTGCACGGTACTGGCCACCGGGGGGGCCGGCAAGGTTTACGCCTACACCTCCAACCCGGACGTGGCCACCGGCGACGGCATTGCCATGGCTTACCGGGCCGGGGCGCAGATGGCCAACATGGAGTTCGTCCAGTTTCATCCCACCTGCCTGTACCATCCCCACGCCAAGGCCTTTCTGCTGTCCGAAGCCATGCGCGGCGAGGGCGGGCGGTTGCGCCGGGCCGACGGCAGCGAGTTCCTCGAGAAGTATGACCAGCGCGGATCACTGGCCACCCGGGACATCGTGGCCCGGGCCATAGACTTCGAGCTCAAAAAAAGCGGCGACGACTACGTGCTCCTGGACATGACTGCGGTGGACTCCGGCTATCTTCGCCAACGCTTTCCCAACATCCACCAGCGCTGCCTGTCGTTGGGTCTGGACATGACCAAAGAGCCGCTGCCGGTGGTACCGGCCGCCCACTACTTCTGCGGAGGTGTGCGCACCGATCTGCGCGGGCGCAGCTCGGTCCCGGGCCTCTATGCCATCGGAGAGGTGGCCTGCACCGGCTTCCACGGAGCCAACCGGCTGGCCTCCAACTCCCTGCTGGAGGCGGTGGTATTCGGCAACCTGGCGGCGACCGATGCCACCGAATGGGTCCGCTCCGCCCCGCAGTTCGACTCAGACCCTTTGCCCTGGGACATAGGCGACGCGGTGGACTCAGATGAAAGCATCGTGGTTTCCCAGAACTGGGACGAGATACGCAAGTTCATGTCCAACTACGTGGGCATCGTCCGGTCGGACAAACGCCTGGAGCGGGCCACCCGCCGGATCGATATGATCCGCGAGGAAATCCACGAATACTACTGGAACTTCATACTCACTCCCGACCTGGTGGAGCTGCGCAACATCGCCACCGTGGCCAACCTGATCATTTATTCGGCCCAGCTCCGCCGGGAAAGCCGCGGACTGCATTACAACCTGGATCACCCCGAACCCGACCCCGGGCTCCAGAAAGACACCCTGGTCGAGCGCAGCCTGTCGGGCGGCCCGCACCCTTCAACAGAAAAGCCTCCCTTCGACTGGGAGTAGGCGCTATTTCGCCGCGGCGGGCTCGTACTTGGTCAACTGCATGAGGCTCTGGGGAAGGTGCTCGGCCCCCGTCTTCAAACTGGCGCGGATCTCCACGATCCCGATTCCGGGGGCGAAGGTCATCCGGTTAATCATCGAGGCTTTCTCGTTCATGCGGACCTCCATCCGGACCACAACGCAATCCCGGTATACCCCGGCCGGAACCTTCACCTTCTTGCCCACCGTCTCGATCTGGTAATGCTCCACGGTGCGCAAATCCGCTACGCTCATCCACTTCTGGCCTTCCTCCAGGGGCGCCTTCAGAAGGTAGCGGACCTTGCCGTCGCGCAGGCCGGTGGCGTCGAAACGCAGGCGGCTGGGAACCGGGCGGTTGTCTAAGAAGAAACCGTTTTCTTCCTTTACGATGCACACTTTCAGGTCGGGCTGGGACTGGTTCTGGAACGAGGTGGTGTAGGTCCAGCAGTTGCCCACTGAAAGGGGATAGTACTCCTCCAGTTGCGCGGTGGACGTTTTCTTCGTGTCCACGGTTTCCACATGGCTGCATCCAGCCAGGATCATCAGCAAGACCGGGTAGACTGATTTCATGGAGCACCTCGGGGCGCTGCTTTCTCGGATTGGGTTCGCGGAAAGGCAATCGCCTTGTTCTTGCCGGGCGGCACATCATCCTCCCGGCGTTCGATCTGTCCCAGGGCCTCTTTGGCCCGTTCTCTCACGTCCGGCAGATCGTGGCCCGCCGCCAAGGTGAACAGAAACCCCTTGGCCACCGGGCCCTGGATCTCGGCCAGGGCGGTTATGATCTGAAACAAAAACACCTTGTCGCGGCCTTGCGCCATGCGGATCAGGGGCACCGCCGCCCGCTGCTCTTTTTGGGCCACCACCACGCCGATGGCCTCCATGGCCACGTCCGGATCGGGATCCGACAGCATCTCGACGATCCGGGGCATCATCTCCGGCACCCGCCGGTCCCGCAAAGCCCGCAGCACATACAGACGATCTTCAGTGCTCTGGCTGTTGAGCAACTCGGTCAGCCGCTCGGCAGGCAGATGACGGGACGCCAACTGGAGGTCGATCATCTCCACCGACCGTCCGATGGCCTTTTGCAGCACCTGGTCGAATCCCGCTTGCCGATCCACCTTTTCGGGATCCTGCACCATAAAAGCCTGGCCCTGCGAGTTCAGCTTCTGGCCCTCAGCATTCATCCAGCGGGTCAGAGTCAGGTCTACCTGCACCGCCCGGTAGATCCCGCTCTCCTCGCTCCGGGTGGACTCCCGCTCGGAGGCCAGCGTGATGATCAGCTCAGCCCGGAAGACTCCCGGCGCGTCCTCGCTGGTCAACTCAAGCTTCTGGCTGGCTTCCAGGGCCTCCCCCAGCATCTTGCGCGCTTGCTTGAGATCGAAACGCACCCCCTGGGGCGCCCCGGAAACCTGATCGTCCAGACCGAAGACAATCACCTTCTCCTGGCCGGGCTCGCCGGTGCGGCTGCATCCGCAGAGCAACCCCAATAAGAGCGTGCCGAGCACGCCCACCAGCCCCAGCGCGCAATCAGCCCGCCGCGCGCAGATGTGTTGGACCTTCAAGCTCATTCAGCACCTGCTCGGCTTGCCGGGCGGCTCCCAACGACCATCCGAATGACTCCGCCACCAGTCCGGCCAACTGCCCGGCCGCCACTTCCAGGGCGGGAATCTGGACACCCAACGCCCGCATCGAGGTGACCCCACGATCTCGCAGGCCACATGGAACTATAGTATTGAAGTAGGACAGATCCGCATCGATATTCACGGCAAAGCCGTGGGTGGACACTCGCCGGGATATATGGAATCCCAGCGCGGCGATCTTGTCCCCGCCAACCCAGACTCCCGGGTTCTCTCCAGACCAGGTAGCGGGAATCTGATGACCCTGCAAAAAGCGCACGACCGCTTGCGCGTGACCTTCTACCCACCGGGGAACTGAAATCGATCCCAGAGATGCTACCGGGTATCCCACCAGTTGACCGGGACCGTGGTAAGTCACATCCCCGCCGCGCTTGACCCGGTGCACCTCGATGCCCCGGGCGGCCAACTCCTCCAAGCTCAGCTTCAGATGGGATGCGTTGGCATGGCGTCCCAGCGTAATAGTGGGGGGATGCTCCAGAAAAATAAGCAGGGGCGCCCCCCCGGCAGCCACCCGGCTGGCTTGACGGTATTGCAGCCGAAGCGCCGTCCGGTATGCCTGGCGGCCCAGAAACGTCCAGTCGAGAATTACCATTAGACTCCCAAAAAGAGCCGTTTGCCGAAGTTTACCGCCAGGTTGGCATCGAAGATCTTCTTGGCGGCCGTCTCCACGTCGTATTCGATGCGGTGGTACTCGAACACCCGGGTCTCGGTGTCGAATACCGTGAAGCAGGCCCGGCTATCGTAGTCCCGCGGCTGACCCACGCTGCCGTCGGTAATAACGTATTTGCGGTGCCGGCGTAACCCGAAGCGGCGGGCAACCACCTCGTTTACCTCTCCGGGCGAGAGCGCAAAGGACTTGGTCAGATGAGAGTGGCCAATGAAATTGACCTGTGCCAGGTCATCCAGACGCGGCAGGAGCTCGGCGGCCTGATCCAGCGTGAAAATGTACTCGAAATCCTCGGGATTCAATGGGCTGCCGTGGCTGAAGCAAAAATCGTCCTCCCGATGCACGTACGGCAGGCCCCTGAGCCACTCCAGGTTTTCTTCAGATAGTTGTTCGGCACACCAGTCCAGCGCTTCCCGGGCGGCATCATAATAGTAGCTGTATTCCATACGGCCAGACACGGCGGCGTCGTGGTTTCCCAGAACCACCGCGGAAGCCATCTCCTTTACCACGTCACAGCATTCGTCGGGATTGGCCCCGTAGCCCACCACATCGCCCAGGCAGATAAACTTGTCTATTTTCAAGTCCTTATAGGCGCCAACTACGGCCCGCAGGGCTTCCAGGTTGGAATGCACGTCGGAGAAAATGCCCAGCCGCATAATTACCTCCCGGGCGGCGGCTCAAAAAACCGAGCGTAAGGTAACACGGGCTTTCCCGCCGATGCAAGCGATTCTATTTGTTCTGCTTATCCGCCCAGGCGGAGCGGCACGCGGGGGATGGTGATGGGATCCCCGCTGAATTTGGGGAATTTCATGCTCTTGATGATGTAGGTGATGCAGCCAGCCACGTAGGTACCCTTGTGCTCCGTGGAGAGGATCTTTATCAAGGACACCTTGCCGGTCCCGTTGATCACGAAGGAGACCAGCATGGTGCCGGTAACCGAGGGGTCACGCTGCTGTTGCTGCTTCACACAACCCTTCATGGCCCGGATGTATTTCTTCATGGTGGCGGCGATCTGCGCCTTGCTCAAGGTACCGGCGGTCGGCCCGGCGCTGGTGGGAGCCTCCACCGTCTTCGGTTTGGGCGGGGTCTTGTCCTTCGGCTTGGTGGTAGGCTTGGCGATCTTCTTTCTTTTCTTCTTCCTGGAAGTCGGTTTCTTGGGCTTTTCGGGAGTCTTGACCGGCTTGGTCTTTTCCTTCCCCACCACCAAGACGTCTTTCTTCTCTTTCTCGGGCTTTTCTTCTTTTTTCTCCGCCTCGGCCTTCTTCTCCTTGTCGCTGTCCTTCTCCTTCTTGATCTCCTTTTCGGGCTTTGTGGCCTTTTCCTTCTCCTTGGCCGGCTTTTCGATGGCGGCCATCTTGCCCACTTCCTCTTCCGGGGGCTCCTGAAGCACCTTGAACACCACCACACCGATTACAATCAGCACCACCAGGGAGATCGACCCGATGATAATCCACTTCTTGTTCGGCCCGCCCTTGGAGCCTCCGGACAGGTACGCGGGACGAGCCAGGCCGCGGCCCGCCCGCACCACCCCGCCACCCGAATCGGTTACCGGCTGGTCCAGGGAAGAATCGAAAAAACTCTCCTTGGGACGTGCCACTTCACCGGAAACCGGCTCTTCCTTCTCCCAGGGAGCCAGAGCCCCGCCAACGGGCTCGTCGGGAATCTCGTCCTGGGCGGCATCCTCGACCGGCGGAGGCTGCGATTCCTTCACCGCCTCGATTTCCTGCTCAACCAGGGAGGCCAAGGACGAACCGGAGGAGGGAGCCCATTCCTCTTCCTGGGCGGGAGCCGGAGCCGCATCCCCGGCCTCCACCGATTCGGGCACCTCCCGGCTCTCCATGCTGCCCAGCAGATACCGGAGCTTGGGTATGTCCTCGATTGGAATCCAGTCATCCATCCCCGGGTGCCAGGCGAGCGTCTTGGGGTTGATCTCGCCGGACTCCCAGCGATTCTCAACCTCGGCCAGGTCCATGGGCCCCACCTGCTCGTCCTTGATGGCTACATACCATTCCTCCCGGTCTTCCTCTTCCGCCTCCGGCTGACGCTGTATATCGGTACCCTCCGCCCGGGAGAACACCTCGTCGATCTTGTCGCGGTCGTCTTTCTGGGAGCGCAGGCGCTCGAGTTCCTCCATGCTGAAGATCTCGGTCGCCGGACCGTCTTCGTCGTCCTCGTGCTCGTCATCTCCGGTGTCCAGCCCGCCTTTGAGCAGCTGATCGAAGGCCTCTCCCAATTCGTCCCGGTCCTCGCTCTGCTCTCCCATCCCCAGGGGCAGGCCGTCTTTGGAAGTGTCCTCGGTCGGCCCGTCAGCTTCATCGTCAAAGTCGCCGGATTGTGGCGGGCGGATGACGATGATGTTGCCGCAGCGCTTACAGCGCACTTTGGCGCCTTTGGGGCCGATCTTTTCATCGGAAATGAGGTACTGAGTCGCGCAATTGTCGCAAACGAACTTCATGATCGATTACCCGGAAAGTACCCTACTTAGGGTTTAACGGTTCATCTCCCCGAAAGGTCTTCACATTCATGGCCAGCAAGCTCCAGAACCCGATTGTATCAAAGTGGTTCATTCCTCTCAAGATCCCGGCCTATTGGGTTACGGCCAGCCCCACGAACTCACGGAGTGACAAGTACTCCGGACTGGACGCAAAGACCAGCATTTCCCTGACCTTCTGAATTGGCCGCATGGGAGTCAGCCAACCGCTTTCCTTCTTCAGAACCCCCAGGGTCACACTCAGGTCGTTGCAGACGATCAGGCCGGCCCGGTTGACCGAATGCTCCACCGCCTCCACCCAGCGTCTCAGGTTGAACGCCCGCGGGTTCTCCAGGTAATCGGCCACCGCGCGCTTCAGCATGCCCAGACCGGCATCGGTCAGCGCCCTTTTCAGCCGGTTGCGAACGGCGTCCACCGCCCGGGGATCCCCTCCCTGCGGGCGGAAATTGGGGTCGACCAGCTGGCAGGATGCGTGCAGCAGGTCTTCCAGTTCCTTGACTTTCAAGAACCAGTTGAGGACGAACTCGGGCCGGGCCAGGGCCAGTTGCCGTCCGATCTGGAACTGGAGGTGTTTCTTCTTGTCCTCCCGGAACATATCGCGGTAGGCCACCAGTGCGGTCGGCTTGGTCGGTACGATTTCCAGCCCCGGCGGCTGGGGAGCATCCTCGTCTTTGAGCGCAAAGAGCTCCACCTCCATGCCGCCCAGCACCTTGGCGGCGATACGGAAGTTGTGAGCGAAGAGGCTGCGGTCCCGGGCCAGGTCAATCATTTGTTCGCGCCGGCGCAGATTCAACTCCTTGTGCTCCTTGACGAACATGGGCTGGGCCTTGCGGTATAACAGACTGAATATGCGGGTGAAAGGAACCTTGACGCCGGGATGCGCCAGCATGGTTTCCCAGACCTTGTCGCTGACCGGCCGCGAGGCCACCTGCGGAGCCTTGCGGGAGAAGTAGTTGACGATCTTCCGCTCCTCGTCGTCGGCCTTCTTCAGATACACCAGAATGTTGGCTACGGAGTAGACTTTGTCATAATCCTTCTTCTGGTTGTACAGTTTCCACAGGGTGCGGTAGCTCTTGACCCGGTCGGCCGACATCGACAGCACCTTGTGGTGGGTGGCGATGGCTTCGCCCACCGCGCCTTGCTTGGCCGCCAGGAGATCTCCCAGGGTGGCCAGTGCATCCACGTCGCTGGGGTCCAGGGTGGTGATCATCTTGTAGGCGTCGATTGACTCGTTGAGGTTGCGCAATACCACCCGGCACAGCTCGCCCAGGTCTTTCCACAGGGCCAACTTGGTCTTGCGGGCGTCAACGGGCAGCCGGCGGATCATGTTGATGTAGTTGTCCTTCAGCGCCAGCCAGTCCTTGCGACCGGAGAGGATCGCGGTGATGGCCTGGAAAGTCTGAACGTAGGAAGGATCGATGTCCAGGGCGGCGTTGAAATGCTCGACCGCCCGGACGTCGTCGTGCATTTCGTCGCGCAGCAGTTTGCCGGCTTGCTCGTGGTACTCCACCAGCCGGCGCGGGCGGCTTTCCACCTGCACGACCCGCTCGAGAATGTCGACGGCCTTCTGGTGCTGGCTGGTTTCTATGTACACCTCCAGCAGGCTGTTCATCACCTCCAGGCTGTCCGGGCGCAGTTTCAGCGCTCCCTGGAGCGAATCCACCGCCCGGAAGGGATCCTGGATCTTCTCGCGGCACAAAGTCCCCAGTTTCACGTAATGGTCGAAGAGGTCGTCTTCATCCATGGCGTCGACCATGCGCATGCCGTAGTCGTAGGCCTCCTCCCAGTCTTCCTGCTCCTCGTATATGCGGACCAGGTACTGCAGTGAAGCCAGGTGGGTGTCGTCGATCTCCAGGGCCTTCTTGAAGCTGCCGATCGAACGGTCGATCTCGCCCATGTGGAAGTTCACGTCACCGATCTGCCAGTACAATTCCGCCACCTCGGCGTCCGACAGGCTGTCGCGGTGGTGGATCAGGATGGTCTGGTAGATGCGATAGGCCTCGTCCCACTGCTCGGCCTTGATCAAGGCATTGCCCAGCCCCTCAAGGGCCGGGAGATAGGTCGCATCCAGATCGTATGACTCCCGGTAGTGCTCCAGGGCCTTCTCGCCCTTGCCCAACTTCTCGGTGATGTAGCCCAGCCGGTAGTACTGCCGGCAAAGCTCCTTGGACTCCGTGTTGCGGTCGAGACCCGCCACCACTATTTCCATCATCTTCTCGGCCTCTTCCCACTGCTCGGTCCGGAAATAGATGTCGGCCAGCGGCTTGGCGGCCGGAAGGAAGTCCGGTGTCCGGCGCATGGCCTCTTCGTAGTACTTGGACGCCTCGGCGGAATCGTCCCGCTGCTCCTGGAGAAATTTACCGATTTCGTAGAAGAGCCGGGTCTTCTCCTCCACGTCCTCGGTGTGCTCGGCTTCCTGGATCATCATCTCCAGATACTGGTCGTACTCCTTGTCCAGGTAATGAATGAGCTTCAGTGCCTTGATGGCCGGCAAGTAGGAGGGATCGATTGAAAGTGCCTTGGCGTATGATCCCCGGGCGGCCCCGGAATCCAGCAGCATGTCTTCGTTGATCTTGCCCATGCGGTAGTAAAGATCGACGGCCTCGGGAGTGGCCCCGCAGAGCTCGGCCTCCTTCTGCAGCATTTCGATGGCGTTGAACCAGTTCCCGCTCTTCTCGTACAACTGGCCCAGCGCGTGGATGGCCTGCCGGGACTGCTCGTCGATCTTCAAGGCGGCATTGTAAACGTCCTCGGCCTTGTCGACACGGCTCAGTTCCCGGTACCACACATCACCGATGTGCAGATGGATGTCGACGATCTCCTGGCGATCCTCGACCAGGTCGATGTGCTGGTAGTACAACTCGATCAGCCGCTTGAAGTCTCCCATCCTGCGCACCAGGCGTTCGAGCGCCTTCACCGATTGAAGGCTCTTGCCGTCCAGTTCCAGGATGCTGTCATGGCAGGCGGCCGCGTTCTCCACGTTGCCGAAGCGCTCTTCCCAAATGCTCCCCATCTTGTTGTAAAGCTTGATCTTTTCTGTCGGGTCCTCGATCAGCGCCACTTCTTTTTCGAAGACCTGCAAGAGTTCGCTCCAGCGATCCAGCCGGGTGTAGATC
>Ga0272442_10004365_pt1 | contig 19401 bp, 13 predicted proteins | sample SSMForm2O_FD_200262 | JGI IMG/M metagenome (GOLD analysis project Ga0272442, IMG submission 200262) | Marine sediment archaeal communities from Little Sippewissett salt marsh, Falmouth, MA, United States - SSM-Form-2O | ecosystem: Environmental > Aquatic > Marine > Wetlands > Sediment ... | reverse complement strand
CCTACGATCAGGGATTCACCTTCAATATTCCGGGGGGTGAAACAGCCCAGGTAAGCCCCGCCCTTACATGGTCGCCCCAGGACAGCAGCATAAACAGCGAAGATCTGGATGGCAATGGAGTCCTGGACGGCTCCCCGGCCGTAACCACGGCCCTCGACGAACCCTTTATCGCGGTATCAAAGGAAACTGCGGGCGTCACAAGTCCCAGCATATCACCCGGCACCTGGTACCGGATTACCATCCCCCTGGATTCGGCGGCCAGGAAAAAGCTGCAGGCTGTCACCGCCCTCGAGTTTGTGCTGGAAGAGAGCTCGATAGTTCCGGCAGCGGCGTCCGGCCGTATCCTTGTGTCGGATATCGACCTGCAGGGTACCCCGTTTACCGGTTCGGCACTTGATGACACTACCCTTGACATCTATACGCGGGCTCTTGACCCTGGCGGCATTGAATATGACGCGCTTTATTCCTTCGGTGATGCGGAGCTCCTCAACGGGGGGTCAATTTTCAATACAAAAGTCCTGAACCTCAGCTGGGGAACACCGAATCCCGGACCCAATGCTACCCTGACGGCCGCCGGTTTTCTCACGCCTGTTGATATCGGCGATTACAAATCCCTCTCCTTCTTTATGAAGACGGATTCAAATCCTCCGGTTGACCTCACCCTTTCCATTCAAAATCCTGAGGGTGAAGGAATGGCTGTTCAGTTCAGCCCCCCTGCCGACACCGGCTGGAGCCAGTACACCTGGCACCTGGATGCCTCCGCTGACGCGGACCGGATCACCCGCAACGGATCGGCTATAGCCGGGGGCGGAGCGGACGTGAGCGGCGGCGCCGGGCTTGATCGAAAACGGAACACAGCGGGGATCAACACGATCACTCTCACCGCGAATGTCACGTCGAACGGGTCCATGGAAATCGATGAAATATTTCTCCATGACCCGATACTTGGCGTCGGGGCCGGGGGGCTTACCGATATTGAATATAACCGTCCGGGCCCGCTCCTGACGATCAAAAATATCCCCGTAATTCAGGACATTGATTTTCAGCAGAGGATCTACGGCAGGCAGGATGGCTACGGCGGAGGCCTTACCCCTGCTCCAGCCGGCAACCTTTCCTTCTCGAACAGCCTTGGTTTTTCCGTGACCGATGCCCGCCTCAGCTTCGACTACAACGGCAGATGGGACGGAGATGAATATTTTCCAGCGGGAGGATACCAGGCCGCGGTGCCTCTATTCGGGAACCATTTTATAATCAAAGACAGATATCATGAGGAAGGCACCCATGACGATATTGAAATGACCAAAGAGAGCTCGCTCCGGGTCCAGAATACAGACTTCCTGTCATACACCTTTACAAGTCTCCTCGATTACGACGGCAGGGAAATGTACCGGACCTGGGATTCCCGGGCGGAATTTCTGCATGACCAGGACATCTCCGCCTCCATCAGCAGTGAATTCACCTCTTCAACAGATCAGCTTTCAGTGGACGAGGGTGATTTCTGGCGGCGCTACGGCCGCGCTTCGCTGCTGATCTATCCGGATTATACTGAGGGACAAATATCCAGAACTACCGCGCACAGTATCCATATAAAACGACCCGGTGAGGATATCACCTGGGATTTTTCCCCTTCCCTTTCAAGCATGACCCACCCTGATGAACTTCCCTTCAGCCTTACATCGGGTAACGGTATTGATCTGAGTCTTTCAATCCAACTTCCGGGCCGGGGGGAAACCCGGGGGAGCATCAGTTATACATACACACGGTCGGGTTCACTCCGTCAGGACCATCCCGCGGATACGGGTTTCTGCATGGATATGGCGGAAGTACTTGAACGGCTGCCGGATTTCCCGATGGTGTGGACAAGTCCGCCCGTCATCGAACTCTGGTCTTCCGATCTCCGGGACACCTTTTCAAACCTGAGCGAGGGGAAAACCGCGGCGGAGTATTCCACTCAAAACGCTTTTACCTATGCCAGGCAGCCGGGTTCGCTCTGGACGGACTTGTTTCTTCCCAAGTCCTTTTCCGCGGTCATGCGCAGGGATCTGCAGCGCCAGCTTGACAGCGTCACCGACAGCCTTTCTTTCGAGGGTGAATATCTCACCACGGCTCTCAATGTATTCGGAGCTCTCGGCAGATATCCCTTCTTTGAATGGTACCGTACCGAGGAGATTTCCCACTCGCTCTCATGTTCGGGAACGGTGCCTCTGGCTGCCGGGACCGATGAGACCTATAAGATTACAGCCGGTCAGTTTCTTCAGCTCAAGCTGAATGAAAAAAGTACCCTCGGAGCCAGCTCGGAATGGAATGGGTCATTTTTTCCTTATAAAAGTGAAGAACTGTATGAATACAGCGGTCATGTATTCTGGGAGCGAAAAAAACAGGTGCAGTGGAAGCTCCCGCTGCAGGAGCAATTGAAGACCGAAGACCAGTTCCTTATTCACCGGGAGGAGATGGAAATAGGGCTTCAGGACAAAAATGAAAATATATTCACCTATACCATTACCGGGGGCCACACCAGCGAGCTCCGGTTGCCGGAAACCGGCTACGCGAGGGCTTTCGGCCGCTTCGGCTTTGAACAGAATACAGTCACGGCCGCGGGAGAACAGCTCCTCCAGTATATATTGGCGATTGAAATAGGTATCGAACTAGAGCTCCGGTTCTGATAAGGCTGCCGGTTGTTATTATCTCCATGTTCCGGCGATGAATTCATCATATAAAGTGTAATTTTCGCCGTTTGTGTAATATACTGTTGGATAAGAGTTAGAAAGGAGATTGAGATGATAAGAATACATCCTCTATGTATCATGTTATGCCTGTTCGTTCTTGCTTTCTCCCCGCTGGCCGCGCAGAGCCAGGATAGTGACAGCGGAGGGCTTGACTTCGCCCTGGCCATCGAGCTCGGCGCGCGGACCTTCAACGAAGATGACGGAAGCGGAACCACTGATCAAATCACGTATCAGAGCCTATCGATAAACCCTGAATTTATCTTTGGAAAAGTGGGTATCGGCCTGGGGATTACACTGAACTACCGCTTTGTGGACGACGAAGGAGACAGCAGCTTCGAGTTTCGGGAAGAAGACTGGGTTCCTGAAGGAGACAAGTCATTCTTCGATCTGTATTTACCAATTTTCAGGTACGTCCGGTATGGATACAAGGGTGATCCCCTGTATGCGAAAATAGGTTCCATCGAAGACGGGACCCTTGGGACCGGGTTTATCATGGCCAACTATGCCAACACCCTGTTTCTGCCTGAAAGCAGGATTATCGGACTGGCCTTTGACCTGGACGGAAACCTCTTTGATTTTCCCTATATAGGCATAGAAACCTTTGTCGGCAACCTGGCACAATTCGATGTACTCGGATCGAGAGTGTATATCAGACCTTTGATCAATACTACACTGCCGGTGATAAACTCGATCCAATTCGGGGCGACCTACGCCGCTGACACGGCTCCTGAAACCAATTATGATTTCACTACTGTCACCGGTGATGTCGGGACAGCCAGCATGTTCAGCGTTGATTTCATTCAGCCTCTCCTGAACAAGCCTGCCGTGAGCATGGCGCTGTATGGTGATATGGCATTTCAGCCGGGCGGTGATGATTTGAACAAAGGTCTTCTCGTCGGCCTGGGCGGCAGGCTGGCCAGGTTCATCGATTACGGGCTGAACTCATTCTTCCTGGGTGATAATTTCGTCCCCTTCTATTTTGACGGGACCTATGATTTGTTCCGGGAAGCCAAGTATGCGATTTACTCGGGTTTTGAAGACGTTCCCGGTTATTCCGGATGGCAGGCGCTGATCGGATTCAATTTTTTCGATGACGCGTTCTCCTTCCAGACGAGTCTGGATGCCGCGTTCATACCGGATGGAGACAATGAATCCACCCTTCCCCACCTGCGATCTACTTTGACCGTCGGCGAAGGCGTACTGCCCGGGATTTTCTTCGACGTAACCTATGACAAGAAGTATATAAACTCTTTTGATGAGCTGATCGATCCGGAAGACGCGGTAATACTTGCCAATCTCAACTATAAAACCGGGCCGGCAGTAATTACATTCGGCTATACTCTGCGTTATGTACCGGAAGACGGCGACTGGGAAACTACCGCCAGTCTTTCCAGCTCAATAAACATGTAGGACATGAGGAGGATGCATATGAAACGTGTGATACCATTATTAATACTGATTCTATTGTTGCCAGCGGCCTTGATCGCTCAATCCGGAGAGCCCTACGCTATCCTTGCATATTATGAAGATGATACCCAGATTGAAGTCCTCGACACCGAAAAAACACCTGTAGGAGTGTACTTCGGAATGACTCTTCAGCAGGGAGATACCGTCCGCACCAATGGGACTGTCGCGGAGCTTCAGCTTGACCCGAACGGCTCAATCATCAAGCTTTCCGAGAACACGGTCTTCACCATCGATCAGCTTCAGCGGTCTCCGGAGACCTCCAACAACTTCAGCCTTACCGCCGGAAGGATCCGCGCCATTGCGTCAAGCGCAGGTCTTGGAAACAGGTACCAGGTAAGCACTCCCTCCGCCGTATGCGGAGTTCGGGGAACTGATTTCGGTATAATTGCCGGTGACGCTATCGAACAGGTTTTTGTCAACTCCGGTGTGGTGGAGTTCGTGAAAATGGCGACGCAGGAGTCCCTTACCCTCACCCAGGGTATGGCTGCCGACGCTCTGGCCGCGGTCTTCGAAGCTATCCAGCTCTCCCAGGAACAGCTGCAGCAGCTGGTAGAGTCCATGCAGTTCGAGGAGCTGAACCCGACATCGGTTCCCGGTCATGAAGTATCTGCTCCTCCTCAGGAAGATCAGGAAGACGAGGGAGAACCCGAACCTGAAGATGGCGAAGGCGAAACCCCTGATGAGGGAACTATCCCCGTAGCCGGCGGTGAAGAGGCTGACGACGTCCAGGCGAAGGACGGCGGTGAAAGCGTACTGATGGGAGCCATCGGCGAAATGCTGGGATTTGAAATCGGGACCATAACCATCGACGGCGATACCTGGTCAAAGGCTGTAATAAAACCGCGCTTCCAGTTCGGAAAAATGAAACTCGGTCTTTACCTGCCGATCGTTTACAGAGACGACCTGTTTAACCGGGACCAGTGGTACACACCTGAAGGAAACGACGAGTGGTCCTTCGGTACCGACTATGACTGGCAGGATGATCCCGCGGAGGCTTTCGGCGATGCCCTTGTGGACCTCTCGCTGAAGATCCACTACCTCGAGTGGGGTGAGCAGAGAGATCCATTCTATCTGAAACTCGGCAACCTCCATAACATGACCCTCGGACACGGAACCATCATGAAAAACTTCGCCAATGATCTTGATTTTCCCGCAGTCCGGCGGACCGGTATCAATTTAGGCATCGATGGTAAGAAAATGGGGTTCGAGGCTGTGGTAAACGACTTCGCGCAGCCTGAAATTTTCGGCGGACGTTTCTACTTCCGCCCGGTTGGCCGTTTTGCCCTGGGAGCTACATCCGTTCTGGATATCGATCCTCTTGGAAAGGCTGACGGGCCGGTGCAGGCCAGTATCGACTCAATGAGCTTTCTGGCTTTCGGCCTGGACGCGGAACTGCCCATTTTTGAAAATGATGTGATATCCATCATACCTTTCGCGGATGCCGCGGCCATGGTGCCGGAAAAAGACGGTACCATGCAGTGGGATATTCTCTATGACGATACCGCCGGTTCTTTCGGCGATAGTTTCCGCAATTACGGTCTGACTACAGGTATCTTCGGCAACGTCCTGTTCGTGGATTACAATCTCGAATTCCGTTATTACAACGGGATTTTCCGCCCGACATTCTTCGGGCCGACCTACGAACGTATCAGGGGAACACTTGCGGCAAACACGGATGAGTATTTAACCTACCTCGAAACCGGTTCCGGCTCGAGTGATTATGATGAAACGGTTATGGGGATCTATGGCGGGGCCCATACAGTACTGCTGGGTATCGCCGATATCAGCGCCGGATACATGTGGCCATGGAGATCATACGACGATCTCGATGATCCGACGGCTTTCAATGACGAGTTCAACCTGTCGCTTTATCTGCTGCCCGAGGTTGCAAAAGTTATCAAGGTGTACGGAGGTATCCAATACTACCGGACCAATTTCCTCCCGGCTTTCTGGAGTGACGAGCTCTCGCTCTTCGATTCCTATTCTATGCTCATGGGTGAGATTGTTTACCCGATCGAGCCGCTCGAGATCGCACTGATTGTGGCGACTACCGTTAAGCATGATTCCGAAGGGAATATTGTCTATGACAGTAATGGAAATCCCGAGAGAATCCCCAGCGTGACCATTGAAACCAGGATAAAGTTTTAGTACCCTTTCCATATGGAACAAAGACATGAACAATCCCGGAGGATTCACATCCTCCGGGATTCTGTTGCTCAAAAAATCGCGGCCGGCGAGGTAATTGACCGGCCGTTTTCAGTGCTGAGGGAACTTCTCGACAACTCAATCGATGCCGGAGCGGATTCCATCGATGTCCACATCGAAGATGGGGGCGTGAAACGGATTCGTGTCATCGACAATGGCGGAGGGATGGAGAGAAATGATCTTGAGCTGTGCTTCCTTCCCCACGCGACCAGCAAAATCACATCCGCTGAAGATATATATCGGCTCCACACCCTCGGCTTCCGCGGCGAGGCTCTATCCAGCGTTGCCGCCTGCGCGAACCTGCTGATCACAAGCGGTACGGGAAAAGACCAGGCGCATACCCTTGAAATAAGAAACGGCTCACCAATCCGCCTGGAAATATCCGAAGCTTCGAAAGGGACCCTTGTCGATGTATCGGACCTCTTTTTTTCCATGCCCGGCAGGAAAAAATTTTTAAAAAGCGCCGGCGCTGAAAGCGCCGCGTGTTTCAGAATGTTTCTCGAAAAAGCGGTCCCCTTCCCCTCTGTACAATTCCGTTTTTTTGCCCAGAACCGCATGAAGATCTTCCTGCCGAAAACATCCATGAAGGAACGTGTCCTCCAGGCATATCCTGATCAATTCACCGGTCATTTTCTGCACGAAACAACTGTTGACGCCGGAATGTTCAGGATACACGCCGTATTTTCTTCTCCTTCTCTCCATCGCAGGGACAGGCGCTTTATCCATATCCATGTGAACAGGCGCCGTATCCAGGAATACTCGCTTGTTCAGGCGGTCCGCTACGCCTATGATGAGCTTCTGCCGGGCGGATCTTTTCCCGTGGCTTTTGTGTTTATCGATATCGATCCTGAGCTTGTGGATTTTAATATTCATCCTGCCAAGAAGGAAGTAAAAATAAAAAACCTGCCCGCGGTGCACCATCAGCTGGTCCACTCACTCAAGGAATATCTCAACAAAAACTTTCTGGTTCCGGACGAATGGAGGCAAAACCTGGGTACTGACAGATCCCAGGAGTTTGAAAACCTCCTGGATTCTCCCGGTGCCGCGACCGCTTCGCCGAGAACACTCTCGCATGGAGAATCTTCGCACAGGGACCATCCCGCCGCTTCTTCTGAAGACAGCCGATTCTCCATTGATATAAAAAAATGGAAGGATTTCGCCGTGGAGTCCGCCGCAGAACGCAGAAGGATGTATCGGGCAGAAGAAAACATGGAATCTCAACCGGCAGAAACGCCGGGAGATCCTACCCTGAGGGAACAGATAGATGCGGGTCCTGACCTGCCCCGTTATATCGGCCAGGTCTTCAAGCTTTTTCTCATAGCGCAGCAGGGAGAACAGCTGTACCTCATAGATCAGCATGCCGCCCATGAGCGAATCATCTACGACACCCTGTTGAACGACCACGGCAGTCCGCAAAAACTCCTGGTTCCTATTGAATTCGAATTGGAACCCGACAGGGAAGTTATCCTGGAACAGCGTCTTGAAAGTTTCGCTGAGGCGGGTATTCTGACGGAGAAGACCGATGACAGTACATGGCGGATCACCCACCTTCCAGACCGTTTTTCCGGGCTTGAGAGGGAAATAATTGTATTCCTCAAAGAACAGGATGTTCCTGACCAGTCTTTCAGGGCCGGCTTATTCGCCGATCTGGCCTGCAGGGCGGCGATAAAAGATGGTGAAGTACTCGACTCATACTCTGCGGAACAGCTGTGCCGGAAAGCCCTCGCTCTCCCTGTACCCCGCTGTCCCCACGGCCGGCCGATATGGCTGCGAATCAGCAGGCAGGAGCTTTTTCAGGTAGTCGGACGGTTCTGAACGGGATGATAAAACCGCATAGTGTCTGCTCTTTTCGTCCGCCTCACACCCCTGGCGTATCAGGCCAATAACTGTTCCACCTGCTCCCGCTTTTCATAGGAGGGGTTCTTCTTCAGCAGGGTCTCCAGAATCTGCCGTGCCTTGTCAGGTTGTCCATCCGCGAAGAGCAGCTCTCCCAGCCTGTAATACGCGTCCCAGTAATTTGGATCGATCTTTATCAGCTCAGCAAAAGTGTTCATGGCTTTCTGTCTCTGCTCGGTTTCTATGTACGCTATTCCGAGGTGAAAGCGCATAAGGGTGGCTCCGGGTTTTTTGGAAATTGCTTTCAGGTAATGGGAGATGCTCTCATCAAAAAGCTCCGCGTGCAGGTACGCATTGCCGAGGTTATTGTTTACCGTCAGCGAATCCGGTTCTATTTCATAAGCCCTCAGCAGATATTTGAGGGACTTATCGAATGAACCCTGCTCATCGTAAATTTTCCCCAGGTTCACCAGGGATGAAAGATACTGCGGATCGACTTTCAATGAACGCTCATACGCCTGTAAGGCCGATTCGATATTGTTTGTATCCTCGCTGGCCTTTCCCAGAATAAAGAAGTTGTCAGCCGAATCAGAATTGAGCTGTACCGCTTTTATCGCGAAAGTGAGGGCATCGCTGGCCTGGCCCTGATCGATCAGCACCTTGGCCAGATTGTAATTGGTCACCGCGTCTTCGGGTTCGAGTTTGATGGCTTCACGGTAGGCGATAGAAGACTTTTCATAGTTCTTGTCCTTGTAATACAAGTTGCCCAGCCTGCTCCAGTAGGATGAATTTTTCGGCTGGAGCTGGACGGCTGTTTCGAGGGTCTTTATGGCTTCCTTTGTATTACCCTTCAGGTCGTTGAGCTCCGCCATCTGAGAAAACGCGAGGTCACTGCCCGGATCTATCCTCGAAGCCTGGTAGAAGGCGTTTAGGGCGGCAGACAGGCTGTTGAGCTGACGGTATGTAAATCCGAGATTCAGATAAGCCTTCAGGAATACGGGATCGTTATGAATAGCCGCTTCGAAAGACTGACGCGCGTCGTCAAACAGTCCCATTCGGTACTGGGCCTTACCAAGCTCAAAGAGGATATTTTTGTCCTCGGGATTGAGGCGGGCCGCTTTTTTGTATGATTGTATCGCGTTCTCATATTGTTTCTGAGACGCGTAAACTTTACCAAGGGTATTGTGAGGGACCCAGAGATTTTCGTCCAGGCTGATTGCCTCGTTGGCATATCTGATCGCCTTGCTGATATTGTTCTGACTGGTTTCATCCTCCCGGAAGAAAGATTCGCCTTTCTGGGCAACCGCCTGCGCGCTCCTCGGGTCCAATGATATAGCATCGTCAAAATAGCCCCGGGCCTGGACAAATTGACTTCCCGTCATGGCGTCAATCCCCTGTCCGATCAGCTTGTCTACTTCTTCCTGTCTTTTCCGATCAGCCTCCTGCATTGCTGCCCGTTCGGCTTCCTGCTGTTTTTTCCGTTCCTCGGCCGCGCGTTTCTGTTCCTCCAGCGCGGCAAGCTCCTGGGCTTTTTGAAGATCCAGTTCGGCCTGGCTGCGGGAACCCTTCATGGAATCTCCTAAATCTGAAAGGGTGTCCACCAGTTCATCCTGCTTCTTCTGATCAGCGGCCCTGCGGCTTTCTTCGGATTCCAGTTTATCAGCTTCAGTCCTTCTGCGGCTGTCAATAATCCTGTCGCGGAGTATCTTCGCCTCCTGATCGTTCGAGTCTTTTATAAGCAGAGAATCAAGCAGATCAAGCGCGCGCTGATACTCGCCGCTTTCGAAATAATCATCCGCAAGAGCGAGTGTGTTCTGACGAAGCTTTTCAGCTTCCGACATCTGATCGGCAGCACCGTCTCCTTTGTCTCCGCTTCCCAGGAAATATATCCCGCCTCCTATCAACGCGGCCAGGAGTACAGCACCAATAATCAGCAGCCATCTTCTATCCATGAATTTACCCTTTCAATTAAATCAATCAACAATATCAAATTCCTGAGAATATTCCTTCACTTCACCTGTGCCCGCGGAGATGTTCTTTGTCTCTTCACCGGACGCCTCCAGCGAATTAAGCACCTGTTCCAGCAGTTCCTGCTGACGCCGTTCTTCTTCCCTGCGTTTGCGCTCATCCTCCTGTTTCTGCCTCTCCGCCAGGACTATCTTGTTGTTCAGAAGGGCGATCATCTTTTCAATATTCTCCCTCTGTCCCGAATCGGGACGCAGCGAGAGATATACGCGGTAGTCAGCTATAGCCTGAGGGTATTCATCCTGATGGACAAAGGCGTTGGCACGATTGAGGTAAGCATCGGAGAACTGTTTATCCTGTTTCAGCGCCTCGTCATACATCTTTGAGGATTGTGAATAATTTTCCAGACTCGAATAATTGTTGCCGAGGTTGTAGTAGAATAAGGCCTGTCTGCTCCCGGCATGTGCCAGCCCCTGCTCATAGGTTCGTATTGATGCCTCCAGGTTCCCCAATTGTTCGTAACATGTCGCAAGATACATATAAAGATCGCTGTCACCAGGACTTTGACGAAGAGCAGTTTCAAGCATGGGCAGGGCCTCGGCCGGATTGTTGTCCATGAACAGTTCAACCGCCTGCTCCTTCAGGTCCGGACCCGAAACATTGGTCTGCGCATATGCAAGGACGGCTCCACCGAGAAACACAATCGTGATTATCCTGAAAAAAACCAGGAAAACATGTTTCATCGTGATGACATCTCCCTGTTTACGGTTTGACATATCTCTATTTTCTCATTAATCTTCTCTAAGGAGAAGACTATGCCAATTATTATTGTCCTTATTGTATTCCTCGGCATCACTCTTGGTATTATAACAATTTTTCTTGTTAAATCCATCATAACCCCTAAACAAATCGAGACACTTTTTCAGCAGATGAACAGCGGCAAGCTGTCAGCTGTTTCACGGGGTGTAAAACAGATATTATCAAAAAATCCGCGCAGCACAGACGCTCATTTTTTGCTCGGAAAGGTCTATCTGCAACAGAACAAACCTGAACTGGCACTTATGGAGTTCAGAACGGTAAACCAGATCGGAGTATTCGAAGGACACACCAGGGAGGAGGAATTCAGAAATATCATCGCCGGACTCTATGAAAAGTTCAACCAGAGCGAAGAGGCTCTCAAAGAATACCTGCTGCTTATAAAGCTGCAGCCCAAAGAAGCCGTCTACTACCTGCGTGCCGGATATCACTTTGAATACAGAGATAAATCCGGTAAGGCGGCCGCATACTACCGCAAATCCATCGAACTGAATCCCCGGCTTTCGGAGGCGCATCAGCGCCTGGGTTATATCCTCTATCGCGGGAAGAAACACCTGGAGGCAAAACAGGAGTTTGAAACGGCCATAAAGTATGATTCGAACAATCTCTCGGCCCTGTTCTACCTTGGAAAGCTTCAGAAGGAAAACCATGATTTTGTTGCCGCGCTTCTCTCCTTTGAAAAGGCCCAGAGGGACCAGGAATTTAAATTACGGGCCCTGATCGAACGCGGCAGTTGTTATATGAATATGGAGAACTTCGAACGGGCAGCTACCGAGCTGGAGAGAGCAGTCAAACTCAGTACTGATTCCGGCTCGAAGGAAACCCTGTACGCGCGGTATTTCCTCTCGCTGTGCTACGAAAGGGAACGCAGATTTGATGAAGCTATCGAACAATGGGAACTCATTTACAAACGGAAACCGTCATTCAAGGATGTTACGGAGAAACTGAGCCAGTACCAGGAACTGCGTACTGATGACCATATGAAGGATTATCTGACCGCGGGCCAGTATGACTTCCAGGAAATCTGTAAAGCAATGACCAGCGGTCCCATGGGGCTTTCAATCCGGGACGTGAGCGATATCCGCAACGGTTGTCAAATTATCGCGGTGGACAATGACGCCCGATGGAGGAATGCCCGTAAAATGCCGAAGATCCTGTGGTTCATGAGGATTCCCGAATCCATCGGAGAATCACTTCCCAGAGCGATACATGAGGAAATGAGAAAACTGAATGTGGCCAGAGGCGTTATCATCAATTCATCCACTTTTTCCCGAAAGGCATATGAGTACTCTGAAAGCAGACCCCTTGATCTGATAACAAAGGAAACCCTGCAGAAGTATCTTGATAAAATCGATTTTTCAAGCATCCAGCATGGATGATTCGTGAAAATTTTGAAAATACTTTGTGTTTCAGACAGCATGGATCCGCTTATTTATTCAAGCCAGTTGAAGGAAAGGTTCGGCGATATTGATCTGATATTGAGTGCAGGAGATCTCGATCTGGACTATTACGGCTTTATAGTGAGCACCCTGAACAAACCTCTGCTGTTTGTCTTCGGGAACCACAATCTGAAACGCATTGGGCACTACCGCAGTGAGTACAATGATCACAGCATGCGCTCTCTGATACGAAGCTCTTTTCTTGAAAAAACCTTCGGGTCCACCTACATAGGAACAAAAGTTATCATGACAAAAGGTCTGATCGTTGCGGGCCTCGGAGGCAGCATGCGTTACAACAAGGGCCTCAACCAGTTTACCGAGTTTCAGATGTTCTTCCGTATTCTCAGGCTTCTGCCGAAGATGCTCTTCTTCCGTGTCTTCCATGGCCGCTGGATTGATATCCTTCTGACCCATGCCCCCCCTTTCGGGATCCATGACCGAAAAGACCTGTGCCACACCGGTTTCAGGAGTTTTATTTCGTTCATGAAGTGGTTCAAACCAAAATACCTGGTGCACGGCCATATACACTTGTATAACCTGAATGAAACCAGGACCACATCTTTCCTTGAAACCGAAATCGTGAACGCCTATGAGCATACGGTAATAGATCTTAAGGTGCCGGGAAAATGAATATAAATAAAATCTACCTGCAGAACCGCGCGCGGGAAGACTTTAATAAGGCGCGTTCAAGGGCCACCATTTCACAGCTTCTCTTCTCACTGACACCGGAGCGGCAGAGACTCCTGTCACTCGAAGATGTTCGAAGCCTCCTCCGCCCCACCGGCGAATCTTACAAGGGTATGCAGGCGGTTTCAATCGAAAAGATTGTAGGCAGCGAAGGCAGGTACAATGACTTTACCAAAGCCTTTCTGCCGAAGAGTGATTTTATACGCGGGCGGTGGGAAAGCATAGACCGTGCGCATCTTTCAGACGTGATTCTTCCCGCGGTAAAATTGTATGAAATCGGGGGTGTATACTTCGTCCGCGATGGAAACCACCGGGTATCGGTGGCCCGTATGCAGGGTGTTGAAGCTATCGACGCGGAGGTCATTGAGCTGGATACCAGGATTCCCCTGACCCCTGGAATGACGGTCACGGATCTGAAAAAGGTCGTGATTGAGTACGAAAAGCAGCAGGTATTCGGCGATACCAAACTGGATACTATCATTCCCCCTGAGGAAATACTTTTTTCAGAACCTGGACGCTACGTGGAAATGCTCCGGCATATTCAGGGACATAAATATTTCCTGAACCAGAAAAAGACCAGGGAGATTCCATTTCTAGAGGCGGCTTCCTCCTGGTACAACACCCTCTACAAACCGATCGTCAGGATAATTGAACAGGAGAACATAATCGGTCGTTTTCCCGACAGGACAATGTCTGACCTTTATATGTGGATTATTAAACACTGGGACTGGCTCAAACAGAAATACGGCAATAACTTTTCACTTCACCGGGCAGTCATGGATTACTCCGAGAAATATGGACAGAGCCTGTGGCAGCAGGTGTTGAAATTTATAAAAAAACTTTTATTCCGAAACAGATAAACCTGCTACGGTTTTATCCCGTAAGGACCTGAGACCAGTCCAAACCCGTCTTCTCTATTATAGGTATGCAGCCAGATCTCAAAGATTTCAGAGTTCCGCCATCTTTGAAGGGTTTCCCGGTCAATAAAGCCGTCCTGTATCGTTTCGCTGTTGACAAACTCCTTCCTCTGGTTGTAGAGAAATACGCTCAGCTGCTGGTCTTGATAAAGCTTGGCCGTAGCATTCAAGCTGAAGTCCGGAAACAGTGCAAGATCTATATCACCGTCCTGCAAGCCGCTTATTTTTCGCTGGAAAAAAAACTCATCTTCATCTTTTTCACCGGCTTTATCGATAACCTCGACAGTATAATTGCCCCGGGGGAGGGGCGAGCGGTCATTCATCTGAAGACCGCTCGCCCCTATCCATGTCTCCCCTTCTCTTTCAATCCTCCTCAAGTCTTCAGCGGGGATCCTCCACGCGAGCTCCTGTTCCTCATGACAGATTATCATTTCATCCACATCCCCTATCCCGTCTGCGTCGTCGACCATAAGAAAAAGACTGAGTTCCTCATGCTGCCGCCGACTATTCTGGTCCAGCACCACGTCCAGCTGCCAGAACAGCTGTTCAATCATCGGAGGCGCTCCCGCGCACGCGGGGAACAGCATCGGGAGGAGGAGTATCAGAACGGAGAAATGGAAGTAATCAGTTCTTTTTCCCATAGAGCATCTTGTTTACCACGGGGTTGGAATAGGATTCCAACAGTATTTTTCTGACATCCTTTGAGAGACGCCGGAAACGAAGAAAGAATCTCTGTTTGTCAAATTCCGAATAAGATTGATCAAATAAATCCGTATCATGGCTTATGTCATAGGCGATAAAATTAGTCGACCAGAGTTTGTATCCCTTCTGTATTCGTTCATCGATCGCGGCGGCAAGCTCCTTGTCATTCGCGTACTCCGGTTCCATCGGCTCGCTGAAACTGTAGTGTACCTTTCCCTTAAAACCCTTCATTCCCGCCGTGATGCTGACCAGATCCTCGTATTTTCTTTTACGGTGCTCACCACGGGTCCGTTTTCGATGAATTTCCCAGGCTTTCATCCGGTCACAGGGGTCATACTGATACGAAATCGCCACGGGGACTATCTTCACCTGTTCGAGAAACTCCTGAAAACGTATTTTGTCCTTCTTGTAAGCCATGAATAACATTTTTATGATGGCCGAATTGGTCACATCCATTCCGTCTTTGGAACGGCCTGCGCTCTGGGCTATCCAGAGGGAATTTCCATGCTCATTGATATAACGTATATAGGAGGATAAACGGAGACTCTCCATGTATTGTTCCCTCGGGGGCAGGTTCCGTTTAACAATAACACCGCGGTTGATCCGGATAATATTTTCGATGACCTCGTTAAACAGCAGATTGTCCCCGAAAGCAATTTGCGCCATGGAAAGCCTGTTCTTTACGAGGATATAATCGAGCAGAGCGGGATCCAGGACAATATCCCGGTGATTGGTGATATAAATATACGGAGTGTTCGGCACAAGGTTTTCAACCCCGCTGTAACTGAGTCCGCTGATGGTTTTTTTGACAATGGGATGCAGCAGGGTATCAACGATTATCTTTCTCTGGAATGAATCAACATCCTGGATATTTTTTAGCTTCATCTTAAGATACGTGTGCAGGATCGTGTCCACCAGCGGAGCGAAAAGACGCGCGGTACGTGGAAGAAAGGCCGTGCGCAGTCCCGATACTAACCAACGGCTCTCTTCAAGGTGCCTGATTACATTGCTGACCTCATCATCCTTAAATGGCCTTATATCATCAAAATTCATATAATCAATCATGACTTCTTCCTCAGAACACCAGCATATCTTAATACGGCTTGTAAAGTAAAGAGCATGGAGGATATTGCATCTCCTGAAACAAACTATTAGTGTTTAAGAGAGAAAGGAGAGCCAGGCTGATACCCTCGAATATAAACTGGTCTTTAGTCTAAAACTTATTGTTTTCTCATATTCAGCAGGGTATAATAGTTTGACACAGCATTTCTGTAAAAAAAATAGGAGGATTCAAAATGATCAAAAAAAGAGCTGTACTCTTGCTTCTGATCACGGTTGCAGCCGTAACACTGTTATTTGTCGGCTGTAAGGAAAAGACACCGGAATTGGGGACCGAAGATAACCCGATCATCTGGTCCTTTGTTCCTTCGGGAGAGATGGAGCGCGTAGCAGCCGGGGCTGAAGCTGTTGCAGATCTTCTGTTTCAGGAAACCGGTTACTATTTCAAAACCAATGTAGCTACCGAATATGTGGGAGTCATTGAAGCAATGAGCAGTGATCCGCCCAAAGCGCATATGGCATCGCTCGCGACCTTCGCTTATATAATGGCGGCTGACAGGGGCGTAGCCGAAGCGGCCCTCGTATCGGTCCGGTACGGAAGCCCTACGTACAACGGCCAGTTTATCACCCGCAAAGACAGCGGTATAAGCTCGGTAGCGGATTTTGCGGGGAAAACCTTTGCACGGCCTGATCCGCTCTCCACCAGCGGCTGGATCATTCCCATGATCCAGATGAAAGCAGAGGGTATCGATCCTGAAAGAGACCTCAAGAATGTCGTAGATGCCGGAAGCCATGATACGGTAATATCTGCTGTGTACAATGGTGACGCGGACGTTGGATCAACCTACGTGGATGCCCGTACCAGAATGGAAGAAGAATTTCCGGACGTAATGGATAAAATAGTGGTTATCAAGGTAACCGAAGACATTCCCAACGACGGCGTCCAGTTTCATCCCTCGGTTTCCGAAGAGATGAAGACAAAAATTGTCGATGCTCTTCTTAAAATCGTAAAAACCGATGAAGGCAAGGAAGCATTGACAACCGCCTATCAGTGGAACGATCTTGCGGTACATGGTGACGAGTTCTACGATCCCTTCCGTCAGGTACTCCAGGCCGCTGGAATGAGCGTCCAGGATGTGATGGATTAGGTCTTATGCCTAAAAGTATTTTTACGAGAGGGGGGCACTAACCCCCCTCTCGCTGTTTCTAAGATTCTAGTGAGGAAGATATGCTTGAAATAAAAAATCTCACAAAAATATATCCCGATGGAACACGAGCCTTGAATAACATCAGTTTTAAGGTTGAGGATGGAGAATTTCTCATAATCATCGGTCTCAGCGGATCCGGCAAATCAACTCTTCTCCGGTGTATCAACCGCTTGATAGATCCGACTGAGGGAACTATCATTTTCGATGATCAGGATGTTACCGCCGCTGATGGTTCGGAATTACGTCTCATCCGGCGAAAAATCGGCATGATTTTTCAGCATTTTAACCTGGTAAACCGCTCGAGTGTTCTCACAAACGTACTCGCCGGTAAACTTGGTTATATCAATCCTTTGTCCAGCCTCATGCACCAATTTCCGGCAGAAGCCCGACAGGAGGCCCTCGCGGCTTTGAAAAAAGTCGGTATAGACGACCAGAAACACAAGCGGGCCGACGAACTTTCCGGAGGTCAGCGTCAACGAGTGGGTATTGCCAGAGCGTTGATGCAGAATCCCCGTATGGTACTGGCGGATGAGCCTGTAGCGAGTCTGGATCCGGTACTTGCCCACACGATTCTGGGATATATTGAACAGCTCAACCAGGAAAACCATATCTCCGTCATCTGCAGTCTGCATTATCTCGACCTCGTACAGCGCTATGCTACCAAGGTAATCGGCTTGAAAGACGGAGAGATCGTATACAGAGGTTCCCGTGAAGACATTCGCAGCATGACGGATGAACAATTCAAGGAAATATACGGGCAGGAAGCGGAACGGGTAAACGCGGGGACTCTCAGCGGAGGGATAGCATAATGGAACGTACGTACTCACCACAAAAAGCGTCTCCGGTGAATGCTCTCACCGCGGCGGTCCTTTCCCTCCTTGTTCCCGGGCTCGGCCAAATCGCGGCCTTGAAGATCAGAAGAGGACTTCTTTTATTCGGATCCTTTATAAGTATCGCCGGTCTTCTGGTATGGCGTATAAAGAACCTGGGCAGACTTGCTGAGGGATTCTGGGGGATGCTCTCAAAAGCCTTTGAAAGAAATCAGTTGTTTATCGGTTTTTCCATCGCCGCCATCGCCGCCTTGTGGATATGGATTAGCTTTGACGCGGCCCGTCAGACCAGGCCGGGAAAAAAATACGGTAATTCCATCTTTCTGCTTGTTCTGCTGGTTTTTTTCACATTCGGCTGGCAGGTGAGCGAAATAAACATCCTGAAACTTGCCAGCGACGCCAACGAAGCCTGGGTGCCTCTTTCAAAGATACTCTGGCCCTGGGAGGCTGCAGTGACCCGTGATACTGATACCGTCGAAGCGGGCGCTGAAATTCTCATCGGAACGGAAGGCACTCCACCACCTGTTCCGGAATTTAAGGATAATGAACCCTATATCCGGGCGGAGCCGAATTTCGGCGATCTTTCCAGCCTGGACAAGAATAACGAAATCATTCCGGGCACAAAGGTCACCTTGTATGGAGAAAATTTTGCCCCCGGCATGAAGACTGAGATATGGTGGAGCGACGCGATAGGAAATGAATTTCAACCACGGTATCAGGGAAAATATCTCTCTACCATAACAGATGAAACCGGTGCTTTCGAAGTCAAAATGATCATGCCCTACCGCCTGGTACCGCCGAGTGCCAGAGGTGAGCAGCTGCACACGGTAATGGCCAGGCAAGTCAGTGAAGTGGGTTCCTTGAAGGCAAGCGAGCCTCTGCTGCTCACAATCGAATTGATAATCGAGACCATCTTCATGGGTATGATGGCTACCCTGTTCGGGATCATCCTTGCCGTACCTATCAGCTTTCTCGCGGCCAGAAACCTGATGTCGAGTTCTCCCATAACCATTGCCGTGTATTATCTCACAAGAACGGTCCTGAATATCATCAGGTCCATTGAACCACTTATTTGGGCGCTTATCGCGGTAGTCTGGGTCGGTCTCGGCCCTTTCGCGGGGATAGTTGCGCTAACAATCCATTCAATAGCCGCCCTGGGTAAGCTCTATTCCGAAGCCATAGAAGGCATCGATCCGGGGCCGATAGAGGCAATCCAGGCCACGGGGGCAACAAAACTTCAGACAATCATGTTCGCCGTGGTCCCTCAGATGGTTCCTCCCTTTGTCTCTTTTACCATCTATCGTTGGGACATCAATGTTCGCATGTCAACGGTTATCGGGATGGTTGGCGGAGGCGGTATAGGATTCCTGCTTGTACAGTACATTCGGCTGCTTGAATACCGCTCGGCCGGAATCGCCGTCTGGTTCATAGCTATCACTGTGGCGATACTGGATTATGTAAGTGCTGAAATACGACAACGCTTTGTGTAATGTTTCGTTATATGGATATAGTTGAATAAAAAGAGCGTCCCGGCCGAAACGGCC
>Ga0272442_10004364_pt1 | contig 19409 bp, 17 predicted proteins | sample SSMForm2O_FD_200262 | JGI IMG/M metagenome (GOLD analysis project Ga0272442, IMG submission 200262) | Marine sediment archaeal communities from Little Sippewissett salt marsh, Falmouth, MA, United States - SSM-Form-2O | ecosystem: Environmental > Aquatic > Marine > Wetlands > Sediment ... | reverse complement strand
TTGCTCTTTGCTCTTTGCTCTTTGCTCTTTGCTCTTTGCTCTTTGCTCTTTGCTCTTTGCTCTTTGCTCTTTGCTCTTTGCTCTTTGCTCTTTGCTCTCTCCTAGGCCGGCAGTCGTTCTGCGAGGTACGCCACCAGATTCTCGATCGGGATCCGGTCTTGATCCATCGTGTCGCGGTCGCGGATCGTCACCTGGTCGTCGTCGAGGGTGTCGAAGTCGACCGTCACGGCATACGGTGTGCCGATCTCGTCCTGCCGACGATATCGCCGACCGATCGACTGTGTGACATCGACCTCGATCATCCAGCGCCCACGCAGCAGGTCGGCGACCCGGTCCGTCACCGCAACAAGGTCGTCCTTCTTCGATAGGGGCAGCACCGCCACCTTCACCGGCGACAATCTCGGATCGAGCTTGAGGACGGTGCGCTGCTCGCCTCGAACCTCTTCCTCCCGATAGGCGTCGATGAGGAAGGCGAACGTGGTGCGGGTCGCGCCGGCAGCCGGTTCGATGACGTACGGGTAGAACCGCTCGTTCGTGGCGGGATCGAAGTAGGTGAGGTCCTCTGCGGAGTACTCGGCGTGCGCCTTGAGGTCGAAGTCGGTCCGGTTGGCGATCCCCTCGAGTTCGTCCCAGCCCCACGGGAACAGGTAGTCCACGTCGTAGGTCCCCGACGAGTAGTGCGAGAGTTCGTCCTGCTCGTGTTCACGGAACTGGAGGTTCCCTTCCGTCATCCCGAGGTCGATGTACCAATTGCGGCGCTCGTCGATCCAGTAGCGGAACCATTCGTCGGCCTCGTCGGGATGGCAGAAGAACTCCATCTCCATCTGCTCGAACTCACGGGTGCGGAACACGAACTGTCCGGGTGTGATCTCGTTGCGGAACGACTTGCCGACCTGGGCAATGCCGAACGGAAGGCGTTTGCGAACCGTCCGCCGAACGTTCTCGAAGTTGATGAAGATTCCCTGGGCGGTCTCGGGCCGCAGGTACACGGCATTGTCCTCGCTCTCGACCGGACCCATGTGGGTGCGGAACATGAGGTTGAACTCGCGCGGTTCGGTGAACGACCCCTTCGAGCCACACGACGGGCACTGGTCCGGGTTCTCGAGCTTGTCGAGGCGGAATCGGTTGTGGCATTCCCGGCATTCGACCAGCGGGTCCGAGAACGATGCGAGATGACCCGACGCGACCCACACCTTGGGCGACTGGATGACGGCGCTGTCGATCCCGACAACATCGTCACGCAGCTGCACCATCGACCGCCACCACTGATCCTTCACGTTGCGGAGGAGTTCCGCGCCGAGCGGCCCATAGTCGTAGGCCGACCGGATACCTCCGTAGATCTCGGAGGATTGGAAGACGAACCCGCGTTTCTTGGCGAGGTTGACGATCGTGTCGAAGTCGGCGGCCATGAGTCTCTCTCAGTCAGTGATTGGCCCGGGATGGTAACCAACCGAGAGAACCAAGAGACAAGAGCAAAGAACCAAGACACAACAACCGAGAATCAAGACGTCCTGGTTCTTGGTTCTTGGCTCTTGGCTCCAGCTCGATCGTCGGCTTGGCCGAATCGTCGATCGCGCTTCTGGTATTCCGCCACGCAACGCGCCAGCTCTTCTCTGTCGAAGTCGGGCCACAGGACGGGGGTGAAGACAAACTCGGCATACGCCGACTCCCAGAGGAGATAGTTTGAGATGCGCTGCTCCCCCGACGTGCGGATGAGCAGGTCGGGGTCCGGCATGTCCGGCCGGTAGAGGTGCGCTGCGACCATGTTCTCGTCGACATCGTCTGGATCGAGCGTCCCGGCTGCTACTGCCTCGGCAATGCGGCGCGCGGCGTAGGCGATCTCGGTCCGTCCGCCGTAGTTGAAGGCGTACACCATGTTGAGGCGCGTGTTGTCGGCAGTCTGTTCCTCGGCAACCCGCATCCGATCGAGCACGGCTGGCGGGATGCGAGGGTCATCGTGGTCGCCGATGAAGATAACTCGCACGCCGAGTTCGTCGAGTTCGTCCCTGCGCCGTTCGAGCAAATCAACGTTGAACTCCATGAGGAACGCCACTTCGTCGGCGTCTCGGGACCAGTTCTCGGTCGAGAACGTGTACACGGTCAACCACTCGAGCCCGAGTTCGAGCGCGCCGTGGACGACGTCGAACAAGGCAGGTTCCCCCTGCGCGTGCCCGGCAGTTCGGGGCAGGCCGCGCGCGTTCGCCCAGCGGCCGTTGCCGTCCAGGATGATGGCCACATGTCGCGGGATCCGATCCGCGTCCACGGTGAGCGGTCCTTCAGACATCGAGCAACACCATGGAGTCGAGCCGCCGCTCGAGGTGGTATTCAACAAACCGGCGGGTCACGCCGAGCGCCTCCCCCGTCATCGTCGGGTCCGCGGCGGGCAGCGCCGACAGATCCGCTGATGCAGCGGCCGCGAGGTAGTCGGTGACACCGACTCGCAAGGCGTACGACCCCGGCGTCCTGCATTGGTCGCAAAGCGCACCTCCGGCGGCGAAGCTGAACCGTGTGAGTCCATCGGCGGCTCCACATCCGGCACAGTGTTCGAGCGCGGGAGCAACACCGATGATCGCCGCGGCCTTCAAGAGGTATGCGGTAAGCAGATCCGGGTGCGGCTCGACGCCATCAAGGGCACGAAGACCACGTTGGAGGAGCAAGAACAGCTGCCTGGCCGGTTCGTCCTCCTGGGCGACCACATCGGCGATTTCGATCATCGTGCCCGCCGTTACGACACGGTCGAGATGCTGGCGCAGCGTCGGAAACGCCTCGACAATCGAGACTTGGGTGATGGTGTCGAGGTTCCTCCCCTCGTAGAGGACGAGCTCTACGTGGGTGAGGGTTTCGAGCCGGCCACCGAATCTGCTTTTTGTCTTGCGAACACCCTTCGCAACCGTTCGCAGCTTCCCCCGATTTGGGCTGATCAAGACAACAACCTTGTCCGCCTCACCGAACGAATACGACCGAAGCACAATCCCCGTGTCGTCGTAGAGCGCCATGGCCGAGAGAGTACTCCGTAGTCCGTAATCCGTAGTCCGTATCCAAAAGCCGGTACTCCGTAGTCCGTATTCCGTATTCCGTATTCCACAGAACACTTCCCGAAGCCGGCAATCAGTAGTCGGTATCCAGAAGCCGATATCCCTATTCCGTATCCAGGAACGGGCACGACAGCACCAGGTTCGCCTGTACTGAGTACGGACTACGGACTACGCCCGGCTTCGCCGGGCTAGAACCCCATTCGGTCGAGGCTGGACTCCTTGCGCTGCCAGTCCTTCTCCACCTTGACTCGGAGATCGAGGAACACCGGAACACCAAAGAGACTCTCGAGTTCCTTGCGCGTCTCGGCTCCGACGGTCTTGATGAGCTCGCCGCCTTTCCCGATCAACATCCCCTTCTGCGACTGGCGCTCGATGTAGACCGATGCGGGAATGAAGAGCGCACCGTTGTCGCGCTCTTCGATATCGCCGACGACGACCGCAAGTGAGTGCGGCAACTCGTCGCGCAGCCGGGCGAGGTACTTCTCCCTCACCAGCTCTGCAGCGAGCAGCCGATCCGGCTGATCACTGCGCATGTCGGGAGGGAAGAAGAACGGGCCCTCGGGCATGAGAGGTTCAAGCTCGCTTCGAATCGCGTCAAGCCCGTCGCCCTTTCGTGCCGAAATCGGGACATACGCGTGGAACCCCCACTCCCCCGCACGCGTGAGCTGAAGGAGGATGTCCTGGGGTGATGCACGGTCGGATTTGTTCACGGCCACAACAACCGGCGAGCCGGCCTCGGCGAGCCGCTCTGCGATGAGCCTATCCCCCGGCCCGATGGGCTGCTCCGCGTCGATCACGAACAACGCGGCGTCCGCCTCGGCGATCGAGCCGTACACGAGCGCGTTGAGCCGTTCGCCGAGGACATTGCGCGGCTTGTGCAGACCGGGAGTGTCGACCAGAACCAACTGGATCTCCCCTGCCGTGGCGACACCTCGGATCGTGTTGCGTGTGGTCTGCGGCCTTGGCGATGTGATCGCCACCTTCTCGCCCACAAGCGCATTCACCAAGGTTGACTTGCCGACGTTCGGCCTACCGACGACGGAGATGAAACCTGCGGCGGTCATCGGCGCGTCACCCGGACACGGGCGACACGGCGGCCCTGGACCTCTTCTGCGATCAGCATGACGTCGTTGTATTCGAACGACTCTCCGACATCGGGAACTCGTCCCGCAAGGCCGAGCACAAGGCCCCCGACCGTATCCCATTCTTCCTCCGGGAACCGCAGGTCGAGCGCGTTGGCGAGATCGTCGACGTCGAGCCGAGCATCAACGAGGTAGCCACCGGACCCGATCGGAACCACCATTGGTTCTTCCTCGTCGTATTCGTCGACGATCTCACCAACGATCTCTTCGATCAGGTCCTCGATCGTGACGACGCCGGCCGTTCCGCCGAACTCGTCGACAACGATGGCGAGGTGCTTCTGCTTCGCCTGCATCTCACGCAGCAACTCCGAGATCGCCTTGGTCTCGGGCACGAAGTAGGCCTCGTGTGCCAAATCGCGAGCGGGACGGGGTGGGGCTGCCTGGTCGTACAGCGTGAGTAGATCCCGGGCGTAGAGCAGTCCGACGATGTCGTCGATGTTGTCTCCGGTAAGCGGAATCCGCGACCGTCCGGCCTCGAGCACGAGGTCGACGGCGTCGTCGCTTGATGCCGCGGCCGGTAGCGTCACCATGTCGATCCTCGGCACCATGACCTCACGGACAATCGTGGCACCGAATTCGATGATCGAGGAAATGAGCTCGCGTTCCTCGCGGTCTTCGTCATCGTTGCCGTCGTCCTCGGCGTCGTCCTCATCCGAAACGAGGTCGTTGGCGGCATCGCCGACCCGAACGGCGATCGCAAGGAGGCGCGAGAACCGATAGGCAAACGACCGGGGGCGAGAACGACCGATGGTGCGCGGAATGAGGTCGGAGAGCAGCACCAGCACCACCGTCATCGCGGCATAGGCGAGTGCAAGCTGCCATCCCGAGAGCAGACGCGAGAGTGCCCACGAGGCCGGAATCACGGCGAGGATCAGCAGCGTCGTGACCACCGTCCCCAACGCCGGCTGAATCCTGAGCCGATCCTCGAGCAGGTCGGCGACAACACCGGCGCGTCTATCACCTTCCCCGGCGTCGTGGAGAGCGTCTGCTCGCGGGGTTCTGACCAGCGTCGCACCTGCGGCGCGAACGACGGCCGTCAGGAAGACAACCAATGCGGAAAAGGCGAACGCAGCGGCGATCACGGCCTCACTCTACCGATCCGGGAGAGCAGCTCGCGCTCCCGACTCTCCATGCGAACCGCGTCGGCCTCGTCTTCGTGATCCCATCCAAGGAGATGCAGCAGCCCATGCACCACCATCAACGCAATCTCATCTTCAAACGGGACACCGTGCTGCTCGGCGTTTCGCCGCACGACCGACGGCGAAATGAAGACGTCGCCGAGCTCGATCGGTGGCCCACCGGGAGCACGTGTCGGAGGTGAACCAGGAACTGCGGTCTCAATCGGGAACGACAGCACATCGGTCGGGCCTTCCCTGCCCATATGCGCGTTGTTGAGTTCCGCCATCTGCTGTTCATCGATGAGTACGAAGGCGACACCGGTTTCCTCATCGAGGCCCTGGGCATCGAGTACGAGCTCGGCCAGCATCAGCAGCTCGTCGGTGACGATCGGTTGGTCCTGCTCGTCGGCGAAGAGGACGTTCACCCATCCCCCTCGTCGGCGGCATCGTCGGGCGGAACCGCCTCGTGATCCGGCGGAACGACGGGTGGGGTGCTCGTGGCCGACGTGGGGAGCGCCGCGGCGGTTGCTCCGTCGACTGACGGCGCCACCTTCGGTCCTGGGAAGCCCGGGTACGGCACACGGGCGTGGTAGTAACCCATGAGTGCTCGCACCAGTTCGGCCTTGATGCGCGTCAAGTCGCCGAATGTCAGCTGCGATTCGGCGAGTTGGCCGTCGTCCACCTTTTCGTTGACAACCGTCTCGACCACGTTCTTGAGACCGGACGCGGTCGGATCCTCGGTTCGCGAGTAGGCCCGAGCGGCGGCTTCCGTCGCGTCGGAGATCATCACAATCGCCACTTCCTTCTGCACGGGCTTCACGCCGTGGTGTCGGAACAGTTCCGGGTCCACGTCAGGATCGGCTTCGAGAGCTTGGTGGTAGAAATAGCGCATCAGGCTCGTCCCGTGATGCATACGAATCCCGTCAGTTACGTCACCGGGGAGGCGGTACCGCTTGGCGAGCTTGAGACCTTCGGTGACATGGGACCTGATGATTTGTGCCGATTCTTCGGCAGGCAGTTCGTCATGCGGGTTCGAGACTCCGAATTGATTCTCGACGAAGTACTGCGGCAGCACGACCTTGCCGAGATCGTGATACCACGCTGCGGCCTGGGCGAGCAGCGGATCGGCGTCGATCGCGCGGGCTGCACGACCGGCGAGAGCCCCGACCAACATCGAGTGGTTGAACGTCCCGGGAGCCTGTTCCTCGATGAGACGCAGGGCGGGGTGGTTGCGGTCGAGCAGGTCGAGGAGTCCGAGCGATGTGGTGATGCCGAACGCCGTTTCGAAGAATGAGACGAGGCCCAACGAGATCAGGCCGGCAATGAGCGCTCCGACGAACGCCCAGACCGCCGACATGGCGAGGTTACCGTCACCGAACACCCACTCGACGGTCACAGCAACTGGGGCAACGGTGAGCGCCGACAGGAGAACGGCCAAACGCAGCTGACGCCGTGACGAGACTCGGGACACGAACGCGACGGGAACGACGGTCGCGATGCCTGCGTAGACCGTGTACGCGAGATCGCCGGTCGAAGCTGCCGTGAATCCGGCCATGGGAATGGCCAGCACCACGGCGGTCCGCGGGTCGAACAGAATCGCAGCGAGGAAGCCGATGGCGACCGCCGGCAGGAGGTATCCAAGAGAGCGGTTTTCCGTTGCGATCAGCTCAGGAAGTCGAGACATGAGTGCCGACATCACGAGCAGGATTGCGAGCACGGCCATATGGCGGGGTTGTGTCCACTGTGCCGGCGCAATTCGCCAGAGGAAGAACGCCGCAAGCAAGACCGCAAGGACGCCGAGGAGCGCAATCGCGGTTCGGGGCGTTCCGCCTTCTGTCTCCGGCTGGTAGAGCCCGAGCTGCTGAATCGCCTGGAACTCGATGCTCGTGATTGGGTCGCCGACTTCAACGATCGTGTCACCCGCACGGTACGTGACGGTTACCGGTTCGACGGCCGCCGCCTCTTCTTCGCGAAGCGCCTCTGTGGCGTCGTTGTCGGCTCGGAGATTCGCCTGCAGACTGAAGCCGACGAGCTGGGCGATCGCCTCGCGGGCCATCGACTGCTCTTCGATCGGCAGACCGACGACGAAGAGCGGGGGACGGGTCAACGGATTCAGGTAGAGATCCTGGCGTTCGGTGAGTTCAGACGGCTTGATGCCGGCCTGGAGCTCATCGTTCACCGTCTCGAGGCTCTTCTGTTCGACCGCTGAAAAAACCGGAGCCTCACCTTCCGCGACTCGATCGAGGTCGTTGTTGTAGAGCTCGACAAACGACGGAATGGAGGAGGTGAGCGTCGGATGAGCGATGCTCAGCAGCTCGATCTGCTCCTCCAACGTCCTGCGAGGCAGTGTTGTCGTCGTGGTCGTCGGAGGTTCAGTGGTCGTCGTCGTTGTTGAACTCGTGGTCTCGCCCGGCTCGGTCGAACTCGTTGTCTGCTCAACCGTGGTGCTGGTCGTCGACGACTCTTCTGGAGGGATCAGGGATTCGTCGATCGCAACATCTTTGAGATCCACGAAGAACGAATTCACCTCACGCAGGACGGTGAGCGTGGCATCGGTGTCGTCCGTGTACACGGTCTCGACGGACGCCTTGGCACGGTCCCGCTGGGCCTCCGTCGCCTCGACGTCTTCGATCGGATCCGTTGAACGGTTGGCGATAAACGTCTCAGGAGCCGGCTCGCCGATTGCCAGCTCGATTGGGACCGTTCCCCCGGGATCCCGCCCGGCTGAGAGGATCACCGCAACCAACATGATCGTTATGAACAAGATGCCGGTGTTGATCAGCGCAGAACGGTTGACCCTCACGATCCGTTCTCCTCGAAGCGGCGGTAGGCCTCGACGATCGCGGCAACGATGCGGTGACGGACAACGTCCTTTGCCGTCAGTTCTTCGAACGCGATCCCCTCGATCCCGGCGAGCACACCGGCAACCATCTTCAGCCCCGATCCGCGCCCGTCGGAAAGATCGACCTGGGTGATGTCTCCGGTCACGACCATCTTCGAATTGAAGCCGAGTCGCGTGAGAAACATCTTCATTTGCTCGGGAGTGGTGTTCTGCGCCTCGTCGAGGACCACGAACGCATCGTTCAACGTGCGGCCCCGCATGTAGGCGAGCGGGGCAATCTCGATCGTCCCCCGTTCCATGAGACGTGCGGTTTCCTCCGGTCCGAGCATCTCGTACAGGGCGTCGTAGAGCGGTCTGAGGTACGGGTCAACTTTGGCTGCGAGATCACCGGGAAGGAACCCGAGGCGCTCGCCCGCTTCAACGGCCGGCCGGCTGAGAATGATGCGCTTCACCGCGCCGGAGACCAACGATTCGATGGCACAGGCCATGGCGAGATAGGTCTTCCCGGTTCCGGCCGGCCCGATGCCGAACACCAGCGTGTTGTCCCTGATTGCATCCACGTACCGCTTCTGGCCGAAGGTCTTGGGCCGCACGTGACGCCCACGCCCAACCGCGATCGATTCGGTGAACACCCCAGAGGGGCTTGGCACGTCCCGACGAACGAGATCGATAACCCGCGTAACACGATCGTCATCGAGTTGCTGACCTTCCTGGACGACGATCAGCAGCTCTTCGAGGACGGTCCCGGCTGCCTCAGCTTCACGCTCAGGCCCGGTGATATTGATTTCGTTGCCTCTGGCGACGATGCGAGCCAGCGGGAACGCCTCCTCAACCCGCTTCAAGTGCGCGTCACGTTCGCCCAGCAACTCGACCATGAGGTGGTTGCTCGGAACGCGGACGCGAACGTCGGTGGTAGTGCTGCTGGTCACAGAAGAACACCCTCGGAGGCGGAGAACATGTGCTGGAAAGCTGGGCCCATCGGGTGATGATGAGTATATCGGTGGTATCCGTCAAGCCATCGAACCAAGCGCCGCACGAAGTGCAGCGGTGAACCACCCGGGTTCAGGGAAGGAGCGAGATCCGGACTTCGTCGATTCGATTGGTGAACTCTTCGTTCTCACCGATCATCCGCGTGAGCTGTCGCAAGTCGTCTCGTCGTACGGTGAGTACCTTGCCGTTGAAGTCCTGGCGCTCCATTTGGATCGATGCAAGGAACCGCTCGATCATGTCACCCTCGGGACCATCGAGATCTCCAAGCCGTGCGAGATCAATCGTGACCGTTTCCCGCTCCGGATCGACCACCATCGCCGCGGGTTCGGGCGGAAGCAGTTGGACCACAGGAACGCCGTAGTAGCCGGCGAGTCGATGGAGGCGCGGAACCGAGAGGCTTCGCTCGCCGCGTTCGTACGCACCGAGTACGGCCGCCTTGAACTCACCTTCCGAGACGCGCTGCACGTCCTGGAGTGAAAACCCGCGCTGGCGCCGGATCGACCGGAGACGCTCCCCCACTCGTTCGTTGTACGACACGATCAACCTCTCCCGCTGATACCCAGAGCAACGCCCCAAACGCTCTGCGTGGGCAGTCTACGCCCCTTTGGGCGTCGCCCGCAAGGCCAAATCCTGCCGGAGCGCACTCGTTCCCCGGTGCGCAGGCAACGGAACCGGCCGGAATCGCCGTACATCAACCCATGCTCCAGGGTTTGCCACGGTCTGCTCCGTTCAACGGCGAAACAGCCCACGCTTGCGTTCGGCGGGTTGTTCATCACGCAGGTCGCCGTAGGACCGCAGAACCTCCGACTGCTCTTCGGTCAGATCCGTCGGGATCACAATCCCGATATGGACGAGCATGTCGCCGCGCCCTCGACGACGGAGACGTGGCATGCCCTTCTTGTTCAAGCGGTAAACCGTCTCAGGCTGCGTCCCGGCCGGTATGTCGAGGGTCTCGGTTGCCGCGTCGATGATCGGAACCTCAACCGTCGTGCCGAACACCGCCTCGCTGATCCCGATCTCCACGCGGTGGTGGAGTTCGTCGCCGACCCGCTGGAAGCGCTCGTCCTCCTCGACATGGATCTCGACGTAGAGGTCGCCGGGAGGAGCGCCCCGCTCCCCTGCACCGCCCCTGCCGGACAGCCGCAAACGCGTTCCGTCCTCGACCCCGGGAGGCACTTCAACCGGAACCGTTCGTTCGACGGTTACGCGGCCTTCACCCTCGCACGTGCTGCATCGGTGTTCGATGATCTGGCCCTTGCCGCCGCATTGAGCACATGGCGCCACCGTCATGATCCGCCCGAGGAACGAATCGCGTGCGACCTGGACACTTCCTGCGCCGCGACACGTGGGACATGTGGTGGGGTCGTGACCCGGTTCGGCGCCGAGACCGTCACAGCGATCACATGTTCCCGGGGCGCGGAAGGCGATCTCCCGGTTCGCTGCAGCTGCCGCTTCCTCGAGGGTCACGGAAACCGAAGCCCCGATGTCCGGTCCGCGCCGGGGCCCGGCACGCCGACCGCCGAAACCGCCGCCGAAGAACTGCTGCAGAATGTCGTCGAGTCCGCCGAATTGCGAGAATAGGTCTCCGCCGCCGAAGACTTCCCCGTGGTCGTAGCGGGCCTTCCGCTGCGGATCGGACAACACCTCGTAGGCCTCGGCGATCTCGCGAAAGCGAGCTTCCGCCGATGGATCACCCGGGTTTGCATCTGGATGGCTGTCACGGGCTAGGCGGCGGAACGCGTTCTTGATATCCTCTGGGGTGGCATCGCGCCCGACACCCAGGGCCTCGTAATAGTCCTTCATCACTCCGCACCCAGACGTTCTTCGAGGTTCTCACTGATCTCCTCGACGACCCGGATTGAACGTCGGTAGTCCATGCGCATCGGGCCGAGCACTCCCACCCTTCCGGACCCGCGCGGCCCGAACGGCGTGCTGACCACGGCGAGGTCGAGCGTATCCCCGATCTCTTCCCCGATCCGAACGGTTGTGCCGTCTACCGGCTCGCCCAGGATCGCCTGTACGTCGCTGTCTCGTTCGAGGAGGTCGAGCATCCGGTGCACGATCGCGAGATCCGCCCAGAGCCCTGCGAGTTGACTCGTCCCTCCGACGAAGAGCTGCGGTGCGCTGGTCTCACCGTGTTGGATCTCCTGGTGAACGGGATCGATGATCCGCCGCACGAGGTCGGGGAGGTCTGCGCTGTTGAGACGCTGGTCACCGTTGGCTTCGTCGAGGTCGCGACCGGCGTACACACCCTCGATCACGCGTTCCGCTTCGTCGAGTTGCTCGTCGGTTGGTTCGAATCCGAGCGTGACGACATGCTGGGTCACTTGGCCCGTCTCGGCGATCGTAACGACGAGCACGGCAGCGGATCCGAGACGCACGAGGTGGACCGCGTGGATCCGGGAGACGTCCGTCTGCGGTCCGATGACGACGGCAGGAAGATGTGTGATGTCGGAGACGAGGCCGGATGTCTCCTTGAGCAGCTTCGATACCTCGCGGTGCACGTCGGCGAAGAACGAACGGATGCGGTCGTGCGTCGCCGAGCGCAACCGCGTAGGTGAGCAATGATCAACGTAGAAGCGGTAGCCCTGATGGGTTGGGACGCGGCCTGCCGAAGTGTGGGGCTGTGCCACGAAACCGTACGACTCGAGCCTTGCGAGTTCGTTGCGAATGGTCGCCGACGACACGTCGAGCGCACTCCGTTCGAGGATTGCATGCGAACTCACCGGCTCACCGGTGCGGATGTACTCCTCAACGAGTGCTTCGAGGACGCGGGCTTTGCGATCGTCGATCATCATCGAAAGCTAGCAGTCGTCGGGCGAGACTGACAGCACAGACCGGGCCACGAGATCGGTGAGGAGCGGTCGCAACACGACGACCCGCCCATCACCCAATCCGACGATCCCCGCATCAACCAGCCGTCTGCCCTCCTCGGAAGCGAGGAACGGGCCCCCGACCAAACCTGGCTCGACCCCGGCTGCAAGCCGGAGGCCAACCATGAAGCGTTCCCGCTCAGATTCGAATGCGTCGAGCCGCTCACTTCCGGATCGTGCCCGCTCGCCCGCACCAATCCTGGCCAGGTAGGCGTCGAGGCGTCGGATGTTGCGCGACCGAACGCCGAATCGGTGATCGTGGGCGCCGGTTCCGAACGCTGCGAACTCGCCCATCATCCACGTCGAAAGGTTGTACCGACACGCATGTCCGGCCCCGGCCCAGTTCGACACCTCGTAGCGGGAAAGGCCCGCTTCTCCGGCCGCGACGTCCACAAACTCGAATCGATCAGCTTGTTCATCCGGATCGGGCGCCGGCGCACCTGCGCTGATTGACCGGCTCAGCGCCGTCCCGCCTTCGACAGTGAGGGCGTAGGCCGACAGATGGTTTGGTTCGAGCGCCAACACGCCGCGGACCGTTCGGCGCCATGAGGCGTCCGATTCCTCCGGTGTTCCGTAGATGAGATCGACACTGACGGTGTTGAACCCGGTCGATCTCGCCGCGACGACGGCGCTGGTCGCCTCCTCTGGCGAGTGGGCACGTCCGAGGGCATGCAGCACAAGGGGATCAAGCGACTGGACTCCGAAGGACACCCGATTGAACCCCATGCTCCTCAGTTCACGTGCACGGTTGTCGGTCCAGTCCTCGGGGTTCGCCTCGATGCTGATTTCGGCGTTGTCGGCAATGCCGAGGCGGGCATCGATCTCGTCGAGGATTCGACCAAGATGCAACGATGCGACACGCGTCGGCGTCCCTCCTCCGAGATTGACGGCATCGACCGGAAACGGCCCCGGCTCCATGCCGATTTCTGCGACAAGCGCATCAACGTACCGCTCGATCTCGCTCCCGCCCGGTTCGTCAGCCGCCACCACCGCAAAGTCGCAATACGGACATCGCCGCGCGCAGAACGGGATGTGGACGTAGGCGGAGCGCCATGACGACGCGGTCTCCGCCAGCGCTGGTGAGTCTGGCGGCTCCGCCGTCTCGTCCGTGGTCCGCAGTACATGGCTCGGGCGCTTCGCGCCGCCGTCCGTGGTCCGTAGTCCGTAGTCCGTATCTGACACGGTATACCTCGCTGCCCACTCGGACCTCAAACCGGAGGCCGGTAGCTCGTAGCTCGCCTCACGTTTCTAGCTTCAGGGCGGCGACGAAGGCTTCTTGGGGGACCTCGACTTGGCCAACCATCTTCATGCGGCGCTTGCCCTCTTTCTGGCGTTCGAGGAGCTTGCGCTTGCGGGTGATATCGCCGCCGTAGCACTTCGCGGTGACGTCCTTGCGTTGCGCTTTGATCGTCTCTCTGGAGATGATCCGTGTGCCGATCGCGGCCTGAATCGGAACATCGAAGAGCTGACGCGGGATGAGTTCACGGAGCCGCCCGACCATGGCCTTGCCGTAGGGGTAGGCCTTGTCCCGGTGCACAATGGTCGAGAACGCGTCGACCGGGGTGCCGTTCAGCAGGATGTTGACGCGAACGAGATCGGACACCTGGTAGTCGTCGGGTTCGTAGTCGAGCGACGCATATCCCCGGGTCCGTGTTTTGAGCTGATCGAAGAAGTCGAAGACGATCTCCGCGAGGGGGATGCGGTAGTGCAATTCGGCTCGTTCCGGCGAGAGGTACATCATCTCTCCCATCTCCCCACGCCGCTGCTGCACGAGATCCATCACGCTCCCGATGTACTCCGAGGGAGTGATGATCATCACCTTCACATACGGTTCTTCGATCGAGATCAACGAGCCGGCGTCCGGGAGGTCCTGCGGGCTGCGAACCGCTACCTGCTCGCCGGAGGCAAGGTTGGCGACGTACGCTACGGAAGGCGCCGTCGCGACGAGGTCGAGGTCGTACTCGCGCTCGAGCCGCTCTCGAACGATCTCCATGTGCAAAAGACCGAGGAAGCCGACACGAAAACCGAAACCGAGGGCCCGGCTCGTTTCGGCCTGGAAGACCAGAGACGAGTCGTTCAGCCGGAGTTTGTCAAGCGCCTCGCGAAGCCGCTCGAACTCGTCCCCGTCGGTCGGGAAGAGTCCGGAAAACACCATTGGCTTGGGCTCGAGGTAGCCGGGAAGCGCCTGCCCGGTTGGGGTTGCGGTGTGCGTGACGGTGTCGCCGACGCGAATCAGATCGATCTCCTTGACGCCGGTGATGAGGTACCCGACCTCGCCGGTGGTGAGGCCCTCGACCACCTCGAGCGCCGGACGACGGATGCCGAGTTCGGTTGCTTCGACGTCGAGCGAGGTTGCCATGAACCGAACACGGTCGCGTCGCGACATACGCCCGTCGACGATCCGAACCGAACTCACCACGCCGCGGAAGGTGTCGTAGAAGGAGTCGAAGACCAGCGCTCGCAACGGTGCCTGTTCGTCGCCGCCTGGTGGCGGCAGTCGATCAACGATGGCTTCGAGGAGCTCATTGATACCCGCTCCGGTCTTGGCGGAGACGCGAATGACCTCCTCTGCCGTACCGCCCAGCACCTTCGCGAGCTCCTCGGCAGCCCGATCCGGGTCGGCAGCCGGCAGATCGATCTTGTTCACGACCGGAATGATCTCCAGCCCCTCTTCGATCGCGAGGTAGGCGTTCGCGAGCGTTTGAGCTTCGACTCCTTGCGAGGCGTCGACGACGAGAACGGCACCCTCGCACGCCTCGAGACTTCGCGACACCTCATAGGAGAAGTCCACGTGCCCTGGCGTGTCGATCAGGTTCAACTGGTAGGAGTCGCCGGATTCGGCCGTGTAATCGATCCGTACGGCGTTGGCCTTGATCGTGATCCCGCGTTCGCGCTCGAGATCCATGTCGTCGAGGACTTGCTCTCGCATGTCGCGTTCGGAGATCGCTCCGGTTCGCTCGAGCAGGCGATCGGCCAACGTCGATTTGCCGTGGTCGATGTGAGCGATGATGGAGAAGTTTCGGATGAGCGAAGGCGCGGTCATAGGATCGATCCGGGAGCGGGGTATCTCAGTGTACCGTTGAGCCGTTCTCCTGTTATCGTTACGTCTCGTTCCCACCACCTCACGAGGTTTGTCCAGCATGGCCAACATCAAGTCTCAGAAGAAGCGCAACCGTCAGAACGTCACACGGTATGCGCGCAACAAGTCGCTCCGCTCCGAGCTGAAGACGCGCGAGAAGCATGTCATCACCGCAGCGGAGGCGGGCGACGCTGCCGAGACGGAGGCCCTGCTGCGCGAGGCTCAGAAGCGCATCGACATGGCGGCGTCAAAGGGCGTGCTCCATGCGAGCACGGCGGCGCGTCGCAAGTCACGCCTCACCCGACGGGTCCGCTCGACCCTCTCCTGAACTCGTGACCGATTCGTCGACCTGGCTCACGTCGGCCGCCTACGAAAAGCTCCAGGCCGAACTCGAACAGCTGTCGACAGTCGGCCGCATCGAGATCTCCGCACGTATCGCCGAGGCCCGCGAACACGGCGATCTCAAGGAGAATGCCGAATACGACGCGGCGAAGAACGAACAGGGCATGATGGAGGCTCGGATTCGCAAACTCACCCATCTTCTCGAGTCCGCGGAGGTTCGTGAAGTGGAGAACTCCGGGCTCGTCGAGATCGGGACCGTGGTGACGGTGATCGATGACGACGAGGACGAGTACGAGTTTTTTGTCGCCCCATCGGAGAACAAGGTCGCAGGCATGCTCCTCGCCTCTCCGCAGAGTCCGCTCGGCGACGCACTCCTCGGTTCAGCCCCCGGCGACGAGGTGAGCTATGAGGCCCCCGGCGGCACGTTCACGTACCGGATCGCAGCAGTGAGAATCTACGAAGACTGATCTTCACCGCTCGGTGGGAGTGGTTCTCAGCGAGACGAAAGAACAAAGAACAAAGACAGAACACCGGGCCCGTCTTTGCTCTTTGCTCTTTGCTCTTTGCTCTACTTCCCCAGCCACTTGCACAGTGCGACGGTGAGGCGTTCGAGGGTCACGCGGTGGGTTGGTTCCGGCGCGCTCTTGATCTGAAGGTCGGCTCTGGCCAACGCGTCGAGCGAGCGACGCAGAGATTCGGCTCGGGTGGACGAACGCCGCTCCCACACCTTCCGAACAGGGAACGACGCCGGCGATTGCCCCACCCACCCGGCGTACGTCTCCCGATCGGGCGCAATCGCGGCGAGAGACCGCCTTCGCACTTCACCTTCCAGGTAGGCGAGCACAACAAGCGGATGGCCGTGCTCGAGAAAGTCGGCGAGGCGTCGCAGCGCTTCACCCTCGTTGCCCGCAGTGATCGCGTCCGACAACAGCCACATTGGTTCATCCGGACGGTTCGAGTAGCGGCCGAGCACGTCCTCCTCGGTGATCGACTTCCCATCGGCGGCAAGCTGATCCAGTGCCTGCCCGAGCGCGGCCACATCTGAGCCGAACCGCCGGAGGAGCACAGCAACGGCTCCCGGATCGATCTTGACTCTCCGCTCCGAGGCAGCCTCCGCGAGCCAGCGGGATGCGTCCCGCTCTCGGTACTTCTTGACGCTTTCTGTTTCGCCATGCTTGCGCAGCGTCGCGCCGAGAGGGGCCGGGATCGCCCCGGCAGCTGCGAAGACGGCCGTGACCGCTTTGGGATCGGCGGCGACGACGAGTTCGGCGATCACTTCCGCCTCGGCTTTGAGGAGATTCTGGGCATCAACAACCAGGACTCCGTCGGCGTCGCCAAAAAGAGAACCGCTCTGCAGGGCAGGCACGATGCCTTGTACCGATTCGCGCAACTGACCGTCACTGTCCTCTGAGGCACCGCGGCCCGGTACGTCGATGCGCTGGTGATCGGTGATGCCGGCGCTCTCAAATACGTGGTTCGCTTTGTCGAACATGACCTCACGCTCGCCGGGTCCGGCGTCGCGAGGTCCGCTGATCACGGTGAAACCCATAGCCCGAGTCTCCGCGCTCTGGCGTCGCTGCGCAAGTCGGACGAGTTCCAAGCGGTCGCGCTCGCCCGACCAGAGTTTGGCGGCGCTATTCAGCGAGCGTCATTGCGTGGCCGGGACGGAGCATGAACGGTGGCAGATACGCAGGGATGTTGGAGAATGGGAGCACGTCGGGATGGAGCATGATTCCGAGCGCTTCGTCCATGAATCGCCTTCTTGCCTGGATCCGCTCCCACGCGGCCGGATACCGCTCCGCGAACTGTCGGCGCAGCGCATCGTCGGCGAGCGCGATCCCATCCTCGATGTTCGTCGTGAAATACTCGGTCCCCGTCGCCGGTATCACATCGACCTGCAACGCCATCCCGGACCGCAACTCGACCGTCGATCCGCATGCCACAGGCGAGTTGACCCACTCGTCGAGGTGGAGTTGGTGGCCGGGGTTGAGGAAGACTCCGAAGAACGGATCGCCAAGGTGGTGATCGATGATCGCCTGGAGCGCTCCCCCGGTCTGGCCAATATGGAGCGCTTCGTACCACTCGGCGATCGCCTCGAAGTAAGGAGCAACAAGCCGGTCGACATAGTCCTGGATGTCCGCCGGGAGCTCCGCTGCGTCCTCGACGACGAATCCGGCGCGGCAGTTGAGGGCACCCCAAATGCCGAACGCCGTCGTGAAGCGGTCGCCTCGTTCGATCCGGCGGTCACGTGGACTCAACAGACCGAGCGTTGCACGATCCCCGCTCGTCAGCATCAGGTGGCAGGAAAGCGGAGCGCCATTCCACTCGAGGAGTCGAACCGCCTCGTCCTCGCGCATGCCCGGCTGGAGGCCGAACAGCAAGTTGCGGACTCCGCTCGAGGTGTGGCAGGCTGCATACTCGAAGGCGGCGAGTTGATCCACCTCGTTGATCACCCGCATTCCGTCTTGCGAATCCGTGAGGATGTCGCCGGCATTCTCGGCCGTGCCACCTCTGCCGATCGCAACACGCACCTCGTCAACGATGAACGCCGGAACATCGATCCGCGTCCGATCGCGGAACTCCTTCCAGCCGATCATCCCGACGTGGACGCCGGCAGTGAGGCCCTCGTCACTGAGAATCTCGGCGAGCGCCCGGGAACGGTCTCTCGGCTGGCTCGGAAGACTGAGATCCTGGTGGAGTTCAACTCGCATGTGCAGTGGTGCGGCCTCGGCCATTCCAACGCACTCGTTGCCGGTGAGAAGGAGTGGCACCGCGTTCGGTCCGACGATCAGGACCGCCTCCTCGAAGCGGGGATCGAAGCCGGTCAGGTAGGAGAGGTTCGCGCTGTGCTCCCGGTCGGCGTACACCAAGGCGAAGTCGTAGCGGCGGGCCGCAAGCCGGTCGCGAAACCGATTCAGGCGCTCTGCGTAGAGCGCCTCCGGAACGGTTGGCATAGTCTCCGGCATGCCGAAGTCCGGCAGTTCGATTTCATGCAGTGTGGCTCTCGGCATTCGGTCCTCCTGTTGTTTTCAGCCCTCCGCGGGAGTCCATATCTGCGGGCCTTCGGCGTCGGGTGTGATCGCAATGAACTGGTTTGCGTCCACCTTCATCCATGGCCCGACCGCTCCGTCGGGCCACTGCACGCGGATCTCGGCTTCTTCGGATGGACCGAGTCCGAAGTGGATCCAGCCGATCTGGCCTCCGGCGTGCCCGCCACCGATGTTCACCTCACGTTGGACGACGTGATCACCGATTCTCACTTCGATCCAGGATCCGATCGCATCCGTGTTGACATCCGGTTGCGCGAGTTCGACGGCGAGCCAGTTCCCCATCGGCATTGCGGTGGCAGTGTCCCCTGAACCGAGGTTGCGCCAGAGGTTCACGTTCTCAACCCGATTCACTTCGACCAGATCCAACAATCCGTCGAGGTTGAGATCAACGAGTGCTGCGCCCCGGCTGCGGTCGTAGTGAACGATTCCTGCGTCGACGGCACCTTCGACGAATGTCCCATCCGGCTGGCCGAGAAGGAGATTGTTGGGATCGGCGGCTGCGTACTCCGGCATCGAATCGACATTGCCCTTGGAGATGAACAGATCCGTAAACCCGTCGTTGTTGACGTCCTGGAACTCGGGGTGCCAGCCGGTCGACGGCATTGCATCGCCTCCGACATAGGGCCGGTGTGCCGTCACGCCTCGCCGGATCGCAATGTCGCCATAACTTGGCTGCGCCGGTCCGTCGGTGAGTTCGCGGAACTTGTTGTCGCCCTGGCTGGTCAGGAACACCTCGGGAAGCCCATCGCCCGTCACGTCATGGCTCGCGATCCCCATGCCCCAGATCTGCAGCTTGTTCCAGCCATCCTCCCTCGTATAGAGGCGCGGCGGCTCCCCCTCGTCGATCCTCCAGAGCTGCTCCTCACCGTCGCGGTAGTAGTGCTTGTCATTCGCAACTCGCAGGTCGCGCCGACCCGAGCGGTCCCAGTCGCTGAAGA
>Ga0272442_10004362_pt1 | contig 19411 bp, 17 predicted proteins | sample SSMForm2O_FD_200262 | JGI IMG/M metagenome (GOLD analysis project Ga0272442, IMG submission 200262) | Marine sediment archaeal communities from Little Sippewissett salt marsh, Falmouth, MA, United States - SSM-Form-2O | ecosystem: Environmental > Aquatic > Marine > Wetlands > Sediment ... | reverse complement strand
CTCCTCTACATGAAACCGGACTTCAATTCAAACGTGACGATTCCCTTTTTCAAGTCCGTCATGCCCGATCTCGGGTGGGGATACATCATCTTTTCGACCTTCATCATCGTCGGTGCCGCCAATGCCGTCAATCTCACCGATGGTCTCGACGGCCTCGCCATCGGTCCGGCCACCATCTGCTTTGCCACCTATCTCCTCTTCGCCTATCTGACGGGGAATATAAAGATAGCGGGATACCTGCAGATACCCTATGTGGCGGGCGCGGGCGAATTGACCGTCTTCTGCGGCGCCATGGTGGGGGCGGGCATCGGGTTTCTCTGGTACAACACCTATCCCGCCCAGATCTTCATGGGTGATGTGGGGTCCCTGTCGCTGGGGGGTGCCCTGGGGACGATAGCGATCATGACAAAACAGGAGATCATCCTTGCCATCGTGGGGGGGATGTTTGTCATTGAAACGATCTCCGTCATATTTCAGGTAGGATGGTTCAAGATGTCCAGCGGGAAGAGGATCTTCAGGATGGCGCCCCTCCATCACCATTTTGAATTGAACGGGTGGGCGGAACCCAAGGTCATCGTACGGTTCTGGATTATTTCCATTATCCTGGCGCTGATTGCGATCAGTACGTTGAAACTGAGGTAGGAGATACCGTGGGGTCGGTGAGGTAGCATGGATGTAAGAGGAAAGAACATACTCGTTGTCGGTCTCGGCAGGACGGGGACGGCCCTTGCCCGGTTCCTGGCGGGGCGGGGTGCCCTGGTGTCCGTCACCGACAGCAAACCGGCCTCCGAGGTACAGGAGAATATGGATGCGCTGAAAGACCTGCCGGTGCGGTTCGTCCTGGGTGCCCACACCCCTGATCTGTTGTCCGGGATCGACATGATCATACCCTCTCCCGGTGTCCCCCCCTCCCATGAACTGCTGGTGGAAGGTGCCGCCAGCGGTCGTGCCGTCATCAGTGAGATAGAGCTTGCCTTCCGGTATCTGGCGGAGCCCGTCATCGCCATCACGGGGACCAACGGCAAGACGACGACGACGAAACTCATCGGCGAGATCCTCAAGGCATGCGGTAGAAGGGTCTTTGTCGGCGGTAATATAGGGATCCCCCTCATCGAGTACGTCGATAGAGGGGAGCGGGCGGATTACCTGGTCGTGGAGGTAAGCAGCTTTCAGCTCCAGTGGGTGGATGCATTCCGTCCCTCTGTGGCCATGCTCCTCAATGCCAGTGACGATCATCTCGATTATCACGGCAGTTTTGAGGAATATGTGTCGGTGAAAGAGCGGATCTTTGCCCGGCAGGGGCCCGGCGATCTCGCCATTCTCAACGCCGATGACCCGCTGTCTGAGGGGATGGTCCGCCGGATCAGGGCGGACGTCGTGCAGTTCAGTTCATCGAAGCGGCTCAACGAGGGGATCTCTCTCGACGGCCCGCTGCTGCGGTACGGCGACGAAGGGGGGATACCGGAGGAGTATCCCACCGCCGGCGTGAAGATACCGGGGGTGCACAACCTTGAAAATATCATGGCCGCCATAGTGGCTGCGAGGCGGTGCGGATGCCCGCCCGCCTCCATCATTGCCGCCGTGGAGGCCTTCGAAGGGATGCCGCACCGGGTGGAATTTGTCCGGTCAAAGGGGGGTGTCAGCATATATAACGATTCCAAGGGAACCAATGTGGATGCCGTGAAGCGGGCACTGGAATCATTTTCCAGTCCCCTTGTTCTCCTCATGGGGGGACGATACAAGGGGGGAGATTTCGGCAGCCTCTCTCCGTTGATACAGGAGAAGGTGAAGAAGCTGATCCTCTTCGGCGAGGCCAGGGAGCGGATCGGTTCTTTCATAGGAGACATCGTCGATACCGAACGGGTCAGCGACGTGAAGGGGGCAGTGGACAGGGCCTGTGAAAGTGCCCGTCCCGGGGATGTCATACTCCTCTCGCCGGGGTGCTCCAGTTTTGACGAGTTCGTCAATTACCGGGAGAGGGGAGACTATTTCAAGGAGATTGTGAGGGAACTGTGAAACCATCATATGAACGTGTCCAGTTGCATGACCGGTCTCAGGCAAAGAGGAAGCGGCCCGATATCATCCTTCCCATCGTTACACTGCTGCTCGTTACCATCGGTACCGTCATGATCTACAGCTCCAGCTCCATCCTGGCGTCTGAGAAGTTTCTCGATGAATACTACTTTCTCAAACGGCAGATACTCTTCGTACTCATGGGGCTGGCTGCCATGGTGGCCCTGTCCAAGTTTCCCTACCGTTACTGGGAAAAGATCGCCTATGCCGGAATTGTCCTGTCGATCCTGCTCCTCTCCCTCCTCCTGATTCCCGGCTGGGGAGTCACGGCCGGCGGCGCCACACGGTGGCTCAGGATAGGGGGATTCACCTTCCAGGTGACGGAGGTCGTCAAGGTGGCGCTGGTGATATTCCTGGCACACTACATGACGAAGAAGATCAAGCATGTGAAACAGTTTTCGCGCATATTCGTTATCCCCCTCACCGTGACGGCCATTATCATATCGCTCATACTCTTTCAGCCCGACTTCGGGACCTCCGTCATCATCGTCATGGTGGCCATGATAATGTTTTACCTGGCCGGCAGCAGGGTGCTGCATCTCATCATGCTGGGATCGCTCTTCATCCCCGTCGGCGTGGTGCTCATACTGAGCGAGAGTTATCGCCTGAAACGATGGCTGTCCTTCATCGATCCCTGGAAGGATCCCGCCAATTCGGGATTTCATATTATCCAGTCCTTTCTCTCCTTCGGTTCGGGCGGGACCTTCGGCGTGGGAATCGGAAACGGCATGCAGAAACTCTTCTATCTCCCCGAGCCGCACACCGACTTTATCCTCTCCGTCATTGCCGAAGAGGGGGGATTCATAGGGGTCAGTATCGTTGTCGTGTTATTTGTCATTCTCATCGTCAGGGGATTCATGATCTCTTTCAGTGCCTCCGATCTCTTCGGCACACTGCTGGCGGCGGGACTGACCATCATCCTGGTCCTGGAGGCCTTTGTAAACATGGCGGCCGTCATGGGATTGATCCCGACCAAGGGTCTGGTACTGCCCTTTCTCAGTTATGGCGGGACATCACTCCTGATGAGTATGATGGCAATCGGTATCATACTGAATATCTCTTCTTACCGCAGTTAGGGTGGAAGGCAGAGTGAGACAGGGCTGCAGATGGAATCGGAGCGGAACAGTGAAGGGGGTGTCAGGCTACTCATAGCAGGCGGGGGAACGGGGGGACATCTCTTCCCCGCCGTGGCGATTGCCGAAGAGTTCCTCCAGAGGGACGGCAGAAACAGGGTTCTTTTCATCGGGACAGAGCGGGGGCTGGAAAGCAGGGTTCTGGGAGCCTATGGGTATCCGCTCCGCACGATGCAGGTAGAGGGAATCAGGGGACGGGGAGGTATGAGGTCCCTGGTGAGTCTCTCCCGCATTCCGCGGGGCATGATGCAGGCCCGGTCGATTATCGGGGACTTTGCCCCCCACGTTGTACTGGGTGTGGGGGGGTATGCATCGGGACCGGCAGTGATGACGGCCTGCCTCATGGGGATCCCCACGGCCATAGCGGAACAGAATGCACTGCCCGGTTGTACCAACAGGATCCTCGGACGCTTTGTGCGGAGCATTTTTTTGACATTCCCCGACGGGGAGGGGGTATTCCCGGCACGGAAGGTCGTCGTGACGGGGAATCCCGTGAGAAAGGGAATATGGGAAGACAGTGAGACGCCAGGAGAGGACAGGGAGATGCTGAGACTGTTAATCTTTGGGGGAAGCCAGGGCGCTTCCGCCATCAACCGCGTCGTTACCGAGTCGCTCCCTCATCTGGAAGACCTGAGGGAGGGGCTCATGTTTCTGCACCAGACAGGTGAAGGGGAATACGCCGGCGTGTCGAAGGCCTATCTCGATCGCGGACTGGATGCGGCGGTGACTCCCTTTATCAGTGACATGGCATCGGCCTACCGGTGGGCCGATCTCGTCATATGCAGGGCCGGCGCGACGTCCATTGCCGAGATAACGGCGGCGGGAAAGGCCTCGGTACTGGTGCCTTATCCCTTTGCCGTCGGGAATCACCAGGTCCTGAACGCACGGGTCCTGCACGATGCCGGGGCCGCCACGATGATACTGGAAGATGATCTCAGCGCGCATGGTCTCGCCGGCCTCGTAACGTCCTTCCATGCAAACCGGAAGATGATCAAAAAGATGGCACGGCAATCGAAAAAACTGGGCCGGAAGAAAGCCGCGGCAGATATTGTCGACCGATGTCTCGCACTGCAGAGGGAATAATGAAAGACAGGATACAGAGAGATGTAATGAAGAGAAAGATCGGGCATATCCACTTTGTGGGGATCGGGGGAATCGGCATGAGCGGTATCGCCGAAGTGCTCCTCAACCTAGGCTACACCGTGAGTGGGTCCGATATCGGCAGGACGGACATCACCGAACGGCTGATCTCCCTCGGCGCCACCGTGAGCTATGAGCACCGATCTGCCAATGTGGGTGATGCCGGGGTCGTGGTCACATCGACGGCGGTTCGTGAAGACAATCCGGAGGTGATGGAGGCCCACAGCGGCAACATACCCGTCATCCCCCGTGCGGAGATGCTGGCGGAACTGCTGAAGATGAAGTTTTCCATAGCCGTATCGGGCTGTCACGGAAAGACGACGACCACGTCCATCATATCGACGGTCCTGGCATACGGCGGCCTCGATCCCACCATGGTAATCGGCGGCAGACTGGACAGCATCGGGAGTAATGCCAGGCTCGGTGACGGTGAGGTCATTGTGGCCGAGGCCGACGAAAGCGACGGCTCCTTTCTCAAACTGTCACCCTCCATTTCGGTCATAACCAATATCGACCGGGAGCACCTCGATTACTATCTCGATATCGGTGAGATCAAGGATGCCTTCATCCAGTTTGCCAATTCAGTCCCCTTCTACGGGTCGACCATACTGTGCAACGATTGTGTCAATGTGAAGGACATACTCCCCCGTATCAAGCGACGGGTCATCACCTACGGCGTATCGGAGCAGTCCGACTACCGGGCCACCGATATAGCATTCGAGGGTATGGAGTCCAGATATCAGCTGCATCACCGGGGGGAGCTGCTCGGTGATATCTCCATTCGCGCCCCCGGTCTCTTTAATGTCTATAACTCCATGGCCGCCGTGGCCGTGGCACGGGAACTGGATCTGGCATTTTCCACCATCAGGGAGGGGCTCCGGTCCTATGCCGGCGTCCATCGCCGTCTGGAGATCAAGGGAGAGGTCGCGGGGATCACGGTGGTCGACGATTACGGCCATCATCCCACGGAGATCGAGGCGACGCTCGCCGCCGCACGGCGGGTATGGAGCGGCAGGCTGGTGGTTGTCTTTCAGCCGCATCGCTACACACGAACGCAGGCCCTCTTCGATGACTTTGCCGGTGCCTTTCACGATGCCGACAGCCTCATCATAACGGATATCTATGCGGCCAGTGAGAAGGAGATCAAGGGGGTCAATGCCATAAGTCTCTGCAGGAAAATCAGGGACGGCGGTCATGAAGACACCGGGTATCTGTCGAGTTTCGATGAGATTGTACAACACCTGGTTGCCTCCGTGGGGCCCGGTGATGTCGTCATTACGCTGGGTGCGGGCGACGTGTGGAAAGTGGGCGAGCAATTGCTCAGAAGCCTCTGAGTGAAAGGGAGTGTCGATGGCGGGAGGCAGTGAGATACGACAGAAGATCAGCGAGTTAATGCCGGGCAGGGTGTTCTTCGACGAACCCATGTCGCGTCATACCTCGATCGGGGTGGGCGGTCCCGCTGATGTCCTCGCCTTTCCCGAAGGTATCGAGGAACTTACCGGACTGGTATCCTGTCTCAAGGAGGAGCGTGTCGCCTTCATTCCCATCGGGAATTGTACCAACCTCATCGTGCGCGATGGGGGATTTCGCGGGGCAATGATCTCCCTGAGAAATCTGCAGGGTGTCGATATCTGTCCCGGCGAGGGAGACAGCGTCTTTATTGCCGCCGAGGCGGGTGTGCTCCTCTCGCATATCGTCGATCTGTCCGTCAGGGAGTCGTTATCGGGGATAGAATTCTGTGCGGGAATTCCGGGGAGCATCGGGGGCAGTGTGAAGATGAATGCCGGGGCCTATGGAAGAGAGATGAAGGACGTCATACAAAGGGTGACCCTCTTCAACGGACAGGGAGACATACGGGAGGTCCCCGGAGATGATCTCCCCTTTACGTACCGGAATCTCGACATACCCGAGGGGACGACCATTACGGGGACGGTACTCCATCTTTCGAGGGGACAGAAGGAGAAGATCGAAGAGAGGGTCTCGGAGATACTGGCGATGCGGCGGGGGAAACACCCCCTGGAATATCGAAACGCGGGGTCTGTATTCAAGAATCTTCCGGGATATCCGGCGGGACAGATCATCGATGAGGTGGGACTGAAGGGGACGCAGGTGGGAGATGCCCAGGTGTCGGAGAAGCATGGAAATTTCATCGTAAACCTGGGACAGGCCACGGCGGGCGATGTGATTTCCCTGATCGAGATAGTCAGGAAGCGGGTGATGGAACAGCGGGGCATTGCCCTCGATACCGAGGTGAGAATCGTGGGGACGGGTGAAGCGGCATGAAGCGATCACTGAAACGGAAGATGGCAACGAAAAAGAACCGGCTGAAGAGGCGCTCGGGCCGGATGGTGCGTGAGACCCTCACGGTCTTCTCTGTCGTCGGTGTTGCCACCGTCATCGCCTTTTGCATGGTCTATGCCTACAACGTTATTATCATCGATCCCTATTTCCAGCTGGACAGTGCCGCCGTCCGGGGCTGCGAGAAGGTTACGGAGGGGGAGATCCTGCGAATCGCCGGGATCGCACCGTCCATGAATATCCTCACCATGAACCTCGACAGGATCAAGAGGCGGATCCGCGCCAATCCATGGGTGGAAGAGGTCTTTGCCGGCAGGGAATTCCCCAACAGGCTTGTCGTTGAGGTCGTTGAACGCAGTCCCGCCGCCATTATCAACCGGAAGGGAAAGCTCTATCTGATCGACTGGCATGGTAAGGTCTTCAAGGACTACCAGAAGACCGATGCCGTTGATCTCCCCGTCCTCACGGGATTTTATGACGGTGGAACACTACAGAAGGATCTGCTGACGGGGGGATTCAAGCTTCTGCGCTGCCTCGCACGGAACCGGAGGTTTCCCGGTCTGAGGGATGTATCCGAGATTATGGGGGACGAGATATATGGATTCACACTTGTCACGAATGAACGGTTCTTACTGGAACTCGGTTTCGGAAACTACAATGAAAAGTTCAGGAGGCTGCAACGGGTTATGGCCGAACTGGTCAAGAGGGGAAGGGGCAATTCATTTGTACGGATCGATCTGACCGATGTCGATAGAGTCGTTGCTTGCCCTGTTGATGTCCTCGGCAGGGGAAATCGGACGAGCATATAGACGGAAGGATGGCTGAGACATGGCGAAAAGGGAAAATATCATAGTCGGGCTCGATATCGGAACCACGAAGACCTGCGCAATCGTCGGTGAAATGACGACTTCGGGAATGGATATTATCGGAATAGGGACTCACCCGTCGAAGGGTCTGCGAAAGGGAGTGGTCGTCAATATCGACAATACCGTGGAGTCCATAAAATATGCCATTGAAGAGGCCGAATTGATGTCGGGGCGCGAGATAAAGAGTGTCTTCGCGGGGATAGCGGGGGGACACATCACGAGTATGAACAGCCACGGTATCGTAGCGGTCAAGGGGGGAGAGGTCGATGAGTCCGATGTAAAGCGGGCCGTCGAAGCGGCCAAGGCCATTGCCATGCCCCTCGACAGGCGCCTCATTCATTCACTGCCCAAGTACTATATCGTCGATGACCAGGACGGTGTCAAGGATCCCATCGGCATGTCGGGTGTCCGCCTGGAGGCCAAGATCCATATGGTCACGGCCTCGGTGACATCCGTCGAGAATATCGTCAAGTCGGTCAACCGTGTGGGGCTCGATGTCAATGACATCGTCCTCGAACAGCTGGCCTCCAGTGACGCCGTCATGAGCCAGGATGAAAAGGAACTGGGGGTGGCACTCGTCGACATAGGGGGAGGAACGACCGATATCGCCGTCTTTGCCGATGGCAGCATCAAGCACACCACTGTCCTGCCCATCGGCGGGAACTATGTGACTAACGATATCTCGGTGGGATTGAGAACGCCCTCGGTGGTGGCGGAACGGACGAAGATACAATATGGATGCGCCTATACCCCGTTGATATCACAGGATGAAACGATCGAGGTATCCAGTGTGGGCGGCAGAAATCCGCGGAATGTATCACGACATGTACTGGGCGATATCATCGAACCCAGAATAGCGGAGATCCTCAGCCTTGCCCACCGGGAGATAATAAAATCGGGGTATGAAGATCTCCTGGCAGCAGGGGTGGTGCTGACGGGAGGGACATCCAATATTGAAGGAATAACTGAATTGGGCGAGCAGGTGTTCAATATGCCTGTGCGGAGAGGCTTTCCCGATGATGTAGGGGGGATTGTCGATACGATAAACAATCCCATCTATGCCACCGGAGTGGGACTGGTACTCTATGGTAGCACCAACCAGTCCGGGGTCCTGTTCAAGAAGAGGGAGAAGAACATCATGGGCAGGATAACAAAGAGTGTAAAAAAGTGGTTTGATGATTTTTTCTAGAAGGGAGGATATGTATCCATGTTTGAACTGGTAGAAGGCGGCAGAGATAACCAGGCGAGAATCAAGGTTATCGGAGTAGGAGGTGGCGGTGGTAATGCCGTCAACATGATGATAACATACGATCTGCAGGGTGTGGATTTCATCACGGCAAATACCGATGCCCAGGCCCTGACGATTTCGAAGTCACCCGTCAAGATTCAGCTGGGCTTCGAAATCACCAAAGGGCTCGGCGCCGGGTCCGATCCCGATACGGGCAAGCGGGCGGCTATGGAGTCGAAGACCGTCATCAGGGATTCACTAGACGGTGCCGACATGGTCTTCATTACGGCGGGCCTGGGAGGCGGAACCGGCACGGGCGGGGCACCCATAGCGGCCGAGATTGCCAAGGAACTGGGGGCATTGACAGTGGCCGTCGTTACCAAACCCTTCCAGTTCGAGGGAAAACAGAGAGAACGGCAGGCGGAAGAGGGACTCGAGGAACTGAGAAAGATCGTCGACACCCTGATCGTGATCCCCAATCAGAGACTCCTCAGTCTCAGCGGGAGGAATATGTCCCTGCTCGATGCATTCAAGAAGGCCGATGATATCCTCTATCATGCCGTCAAGGGGATTTCCGATCTCATCATGGTTCCCGGTCTGATCAATCTCGATTTTGCCGACGTCAAGAACGTCATGTCGGAGATGGGACTGGCCCTCATGGGGACGGGAATTGCCAGTGGAGAAAACAGGGCCGTCGAGGCGGCACAGAAGGCGATCTCTTCTCCGCTCCTGGAAGACAATTCCATCCAGGGTGCCCGCGGTGTACTCATAAATGTCACCGGCGGATCGGAGATGACCCTCTTTGAGGTGAATGAGGCATCGACGATGGTGCAGACAGAGGCACACGAAGATGCCAACATCATCTTCGGGACCGTGATTGATGACGGCATGGCAGATGAGTTACGGGTCACCGTTATCGCCACGGGATTTGACGTCAGGGGGAAAACGGAAGAGGTCCCCAAGCCGCCCATTGTCCCGACCTATGCCGCTGCCCGGAACAAGAAAGAAGACCTTGCCGTTCCCACCTTTATTCGGGACAAGGAAAAGAGGGGATCAGAGAATCCTGTTGTCATCAGGATGGGTCTGATCAACGACGATGACAATATAGATTTTGAAGTGCCGACATTTCTCAGGAAACAGGCCGATTAGGGGCAGACGCTCCGATTCTGCCGCGATCCTGACCACCGTCTTCAAGGGAAAGGTACGATTGTGCCATGAGAAGAGAAGATAAAGAGATTACATATCCTCCTTATATAGAAACAATTATTGCACGTGCCATTGTATGCAGGCTGGCCCTGTCGGACGACGGGCAGCCCTACGTAGTTCCCCTCTGCTACGGCTACAAAGATAACACCCTCTATCTTCATACCGCCCGTGAAGGTAGAAAGCTGGATATACTGCGAAAAAACGATAGAGTCTGTATAGAGATCGATATCGACTGTGAGGTTGTACAGAGCGATGATCCCTGCAACTGGAGCGTCAAATACCGATCCGTCATCGGTTTCGGCAGGGCATCGTTCATCGTCGACGAAGAGGAGAAACAGACTGCCCTCAACATCATCACGTCCCACTATGGTGGTGAACCGCATGCCTATGACGCCGGAAATGTAAGAAGGACCACCGTCATTAAGGTGGCATTGGAAAGCCTGACGGGAAAACACTCGGGCTATTGATCTGTTCCTTACCAGTCGGAGATTCCCTGCAACTCGGTGCGGGGAGCTTCAATCGCCGTCTCAACATGACTCGTCTTTTGATTATTCTTACCGTGATTTTTCAACCGCATATGTAATGGGCGCACAGTTGCGCGGCATCCACATCCTTTCAAAACAGGGGGAAGACCACTGCCTCTGGAAGGACTGCCATCCCCTGGCCCGGGGTGTGAGCGGTGATCACACGTGCCCTGATCTACCCAGTGCCGTACATCATGTCAGAGAAGCCTCGGCATCGCCGGAGGGACTCGGCTGTACTGTCAGGGAGGCCTGTACCCCCACATGACGGCACTTCCCCGTCATTCCCCAGCATGTCGATGGAGACAATGATGCCGCCCCCGTTGTTCCCGGCTCAGAAGGGGATCTCCGGCAGGGGCACCAGGAAGACGACGTCGAAGAGCACGTAGAAGCCGGTGACGATGGCCACGCAGATCAGTGCGTAGATGACGCCGATTTTCCAGGTCCAGGGTTTGAACATGGCGATGGCCATGAGGGCCGCGAAGACACCGAATCCTGCCGGCAGGAAGCCGACATAGGGCATGACGAAGGCGCTTGCCAGCATCAGCACCACCAGCCCGACGCGCCGGAAGGTCGATCCCGGCCTGGCCGCCGCATCCTCGTCCGTATGCGGTTTGAGCAGATTCCACACGATGAAGCCGATACACATGACGATCATGACAACGCAGATCGCCATGGGGAAGACGTATGAATCGGCATCCAGCAGCGTCCGTGCGTCGTTCAGGAAGATGCCGCCGACCAGGATGAAGATGCTGGCCATGATGAGGCCTGGCTTATCGAACTCACGTTTATTTGTCGTCATTTTGCAATTCCTTATTCAGTTTCCACCGCCGGGCAATGATCGGATAGAAGAGCGAGACGCAGATGAAGCAGATGATACCGGCGGAAATGGGCCGGGCGAAGAACTCGGCGAAGACGCTGCCCCTGGCGTTGCCGATGGTCCAGCCCTGCACGAACCCCTGTTCAGCGATACGGCTGAGGATCAGGCCGAGGACGATGGGTGACGGCTTGAACCCGCAGCGGTCGAGGATCCAGCCGATGGCGCCCAGAACGATCATGATGACCACGTCGGACATGTTGTTACGGATGGCGTAGGTGCCGATGATCGTCATGAAGGCAACAGTCGGCACCAGGACGGCCTTGGGGACCGTGATGATGAAGCGATAGGCGTAACGGCCCACCATCAGTCCCGTTGGAAGCATCAGCAGTGTGGCGAGGAACAGGCCGGCGATGAAGACGTAGATGATCGAACTTTCTCCGCCCATGAAGAGGTTTGGGCCCGTTCGCACGCCCTGTACGAGCAGGGCGCCGAGGATGACGGCATCGGGCGGTGTCCCCGGAATGCCCAGCACCAGTGTCGGAATGAGACCACCGCCGACGGTGGCGTTGTTCGCCGATTCACTGGCCTGCACCCCTTCGGGTTCGCCGGTGCCGAATTTATCGGTATGCTTCGAGGTCCGCCGTGCCTCGGAATAGGCGACTAGGCCGGCGATGGATCCGCCGGCGCCCGGCAGGATGCCGACGATGGTGCCGATGACGGAACTGCGAAGGACATTGAATTTGTGCCGCCACGACAGGGACAGGGCCTCGCGCAGCCGAAAACCCCGATTGCCGCTGGTAACCTTGAGGTGACGAGCAGGTGTTGCCACCAGGTCGATGAGGACAGGAATGCAGTACAGGCCGATCAGCGCGGACACCGGCTCAATGCCGCCGATCAGGGTTTTACTGCCGAAGGTGAAGCGGATGTCGGCGCTGACCTCGGCAACGCCGATGGTCGTCAACAGCATGCCGATGCATCCGCCGATCAGTCCCTTCAGCAGATTTCCTTCAGACAGGGCGGAAATCAGTGTCAGGCCGAAGATGGCCAGCCAGAAATACTCGACGGGGCCGAAGGCCAGCGCGACCTTTGCCAGCGGAGGCGCCAGCGCGAGCAGGAAGGCCGCTCCCACCAGACCGCCGACTACCGACGAAATGCAGGCCAGTGTCACCGCCAGGTCGCCGTCTCCGCGCTTGGCCATGGGATAGCCGTCCAGGGTGGTGGCGATTGCCGAGGGTGTGCCGGGTGTTTTCAGAAGAATGGCCGAATAGGCGCCGCCGTAGATGGCGCCGGTGTAGATGGCACCCATCAGGATCAGAGCCGACGTCGGACTCATGGAGAATGTGAGAGGAACCAGAACCGCGATGGCCATTGTCGCCGTCAGGCCCGGCAGGGCGCCGATGACCGTTCCCGCGACAACGCCACCCAGGGCGATGCTGAAGTGATAGGGAGTCATCGCCGCAAGGATGAAGCTAAACACGTGCATAAGAGTACCCCGTTATGCCCACCTGTTCTGCGGGCGCTCCAATGACCGTAATCGGCATGGAGCGCCCGCGACAGTTTTGGTAGTTGTTGGTTTGCAGTCTACTTGATGATACCGGCGTTCTTGGCAGCCTGCGAAATGATCTTTTTCTGCTTGGCCATAAAGGCGTCGACTTTGGCGCCGTAGGGCGCATTCAACATGGCGAAGCCGTTGTCTTCCATCTTCTTGATGAAGGCCGGATCATGGTTGATCTCGTCGATCATGCCGGCCAGCTTCTTTCGGATGTCCTCGGGTGTGGACTTGGGTACGGCGATGCCGCGATAGGCGCCGCTGACGAGATCAAAGCCGAGTTCCCTGAAGGTGGGCACGTCGGGGAAGACGGGATGACGCTTCTCCATGGCCACCGCCAGCATGCGGATGCCGTCGTACTTGGCCGGAACCGTCGTATAACCCCATTCCGCCGTAACCTGTTTTCCCAGCAGGGCCGTGACCGAGGCGCCGGTGCCCTTGAAGGCCACGTAGGTGGTCTTGATACCGGCCATGCCGTCGAAGTTGACCTGGGCCAGGTGGTTGGCGGTGCCCTTGCCCGAACCCGAGAAGATCACCTTGCCGGGATTCTTCTTGGCGAAGTCGATCAGGTCCTGGACCGTCTTGAAGGGGCTGGCATCGATCACACAGATGGCATCGGGTGTGTAGTGGAACATGTAGACGTTGGTGATGTCGTCGGTGGTGAAGCCGACGTCCTTTTGCAGCGGTTTGATGATGATATGGGGCAGGTTGGTCCCCATGATCACATAGCCATCACCTTTCATTGTGTTTAACTGGGCCCAGCCGACGGCACCACCACCGCCCGGCTTGTATTCGATGACCAGGTTCTGCCCGAATTTTTCCTTGAAGAAGGGTTCCTGGAAGCGGGCCGTGATATCCGATTCGCCACCCGGGCCGAATGGGATGATGTAACGGACCGGCTTATCCGGGTATTCCGCAGAGGCAGTGGAAATAAATCCGAAGGTCACTACGATTGCGAAGGCAACTGCTGTAAACAAAATCTTGTGAAAAGTCTTCATAGTAAATCTCCTCCTGGTAATTATTTAATTGTGCGTTAAGTTACGTAAAACAGTCTTGTATGTCAAGGAGAATATTTCAAAGGACTTATCATGTGATTCTGACTCTCACATCATCGGATTCAGATACAACGATACCTGTCGTCACCATGATCCTGCCATGTGGGGTCTTTCTCCCGGGAGATGACGAATATGTCACGGCTTTATCCCTGTATAGAGGTGAGTAATCCCCATGGTGAGGGGATAGCGGGCGACATCTTCGAGGCCTGCCTCCGTCATGAGGCGGGCGAACGCCTGGGGCGAGGGAAAATTGACGATCGAATCGGCCAGGTAGTAGTAGGCCGCCGGATTGCTGGAGAAGTGGCGCGATGTCCAGGGTAAGAGGTGGTTGAGATAGAGGTCATATATGAGTTGCAGTGCCCGCTGCCGGGGGAAGTTCATCTCCAGCACCATGACCTGACCGCCCGGCACGATGACGCGCATCATCTCTGCGAGGGCCCTCGGCCGATCCGTGACGTTTCGAATGCCGAAGGCGATCCCTGCCACATCAAAGTGATCGTCGGGAAAGGGGAGATTGAGTGCATCGCCCCGGCAAAAGCCTATTCGTGCTGACAGTCCCCGGCGGTGTACTTTCTCCCGTCCCCGGTCCATCATTTCCTGGACAAAGTCGACGCCCGTGACTTTGGTGTCCCCGTATCTGTGGGCCGTTTGGATGGCGAGATCGCCTGTCCCCGTCGCTACATCGAGATACCGAAAGGTCTCGGAGAAGCGCATCTGTCCTACGGTAAATCTGCGCCAGTAGATGTCCTGGCCGAGACTGAAGAAATGATTGAGAAAGTCATACCTCCTCGTAATGGTCTTAAAGATATCCTTTACGACGCGTACATGTTCGGTCCTGGTAATGCTCGTCACCGAATCGTATCTGTCTGCTACGACTTTCTTCATGCCTCTGTCCTCGTATGGATCATCTCTCGCGCTACTGCCGTCGCCGACGGACCGATTCTTCCGGGGACAGCTGATTTCTCGTCTTTCATAGCAGGAGATCGATCACGGGGGCAAACGAAAAATGTGCAGATCCTGCAGGATTGAACACGGACCATCGCTCTGTCAGCGATGATAAACCGGCGGGATATGCCCGTTGAAGGGCATGCCGGTCATCTCTTTTTTTCCCTGACGGCCCTTCTGTCTTCAGCAGAGAGGAGGCATCCAGCGGTACAGTCGGCGTCACAGGTGCCGTCACAGGGTTCGACATGGATATTGACACTGGAACCGGGAAAGTGCTCGTGTATGGTCCCGGTTATGTCGACGGTTATCTGATGGGAGGCCTCCACTGTCATCTGGGGGTCCACCTTCATGTGAAATTCGATGAACCGGACATTCCCCGCCTTGCGGGTCCTCAGTTTGTGAAATCCATGGACGGCGGGGCGCTGCTCCGTTATGATCCGGCGAATCAGATTCTTTTCCTCCGGAGGGAGTGCGGCATCGAGGAGGTCACGTGCCGATTTCATGGTCAGGTTGTAGGCGGTTCCTATGATCAGAAGGGCGACGCCGATGGCGGCGACAGGATCGAGCCACTGCAGGGCTGTGCCCGGAAAGAGACGTTCACCGATCCAGATTGTCGCCAGACTGAACATGACACCGGCCGACGTATAGACATCGGTGCGGAGATGCCATGCATCCGCCAGGAGGGCGACGGAATCGGTCTTCCGTGCCACCTTGAAGAGCATCTGTGAGACAAAGACATTGATCAGGGATGAAAAGAGCATCACCGCCACCCCCAGCCCGATCAGTCCCACCGGTTCGGGATGCAGCAGTTTCTGTGTCGCCTCATACATGATCCAGCCGGCGGCGACAAAGATCAGCAGCGCCTCGATACTTCCCGAGATGTTTTCTATCTTGCCGTGGCCGAAGGGATGTTCCGGGTCGGCAGGCCTACCGGACGTCTTGACCGAGAAGAGGGCAATGACGGCTGCGACGAGGTCCACTGCCGAATGCATGGCCTCCGATATGATCGATACGGCACCGATCCATATCCCGATGACCAGTTTTATGATCACCAGGATGGTGTTCGAAAAGACAGAGAGCCAGGCAACCGATAGTTTTTGCTTCTGAGCGTCCATTTTTTTCATCAATAATAGGTAAGATGTTCCGATAACCTGTTCATAATGCCCGTGTTTACCATATATCATTATGCCTGCAAATACAAACAGTGGGTGTCTATCCGGGCCGGTGACCGTCGCTTCCTGCCACTGACTGACCCCCTGTGGCATATAAGGGTTGATTTGTCATATGTAATCGGTTAATTAAACAGGCTGAAGGGAATAGCATATGGTATCTTCTCTGTTCAAGAGGATCTCGACGGCTCTGCCGTTCCTTTTCGTTGCCACCTGCATCGTTGCCCCGGTACTCCATGCGGACATCTATATGTATGTGGACGAGGATGGGGTCTACAATTTTACCGACACCCCTCCCTCTGCGTCATACAAGCTGTTTCTGAAGGAGCGAAGGCCGAAGCCGAAGCCGAAGGAAAAAAAAGGGACGGAGAAGTACGACCAGTACATACGCGAGGCGTCACAGAAACACGGCATATCCATCCCCCTCCTGAAGGCCGTCATGAAGGTCGAATCCGATTTCAACCCCAAGGCCGTTTCTAAAAAGGGGGCCACGGGGCTGATGCAGATCATGCCCCAGAACTACGAATTCCTGCAGATCAAAGACCCCTTCAATCCCCGTGAGAGTATCATGGGGGGGGCATGGTATCTGAGCCAGCTCCTCGATCGCTTTGACGGCAACGTGAAGCTGGCCTTGGCGGCCTACAATGCCGGGCCCCAGACAGTGGAACGGTCCCGTTCAATTCCTCCCATCAAGGAAACCGTTGAATACGTCAAGAAGATAATGAAATACTATGCCCTGTTCAAGAAGCAGTGATTCCCCGGGGGTTCACCATCCCGGTTAGCGCTCCATCCTGAGGTGACCCACCAGGCCGTAATCGCGATCATAGACCTGACCGTTCCCATCGAAGACATAGCCCCTTCCCCAGAGAGAGATCATGCCATCGTCGGGATTCGCCCCTCCGTCGGTATGCGTGATAACGCTCCGTGCATGCTGACTGTATCCCTTGCAGGTGAACATCCCGTTGCGGTAGAAGACACGGTAGCTTTCACCCCCCTTGAGGGTCCCCATGGGATCGGTGCGGTAGTCGCCGGTGAAGGTGCCGTCGTTGAATTTTTCCGCCGTCATGTCGAAGGTGACCACAAAGGGTGTCCCCTTTCGAATGTGATCTATGAGATCACAGATTCCGGCCGCCGGCGGTGTACCATAGGCCACCTGTGGTTGAGCGGGGGCTGATCCGACCGTAAAGGTGACAGAGGCGACCTCCTTCCCGTTGCCATCGGTATCGTGCATCCGGAAATCATACCGGCCCGGTTGTGCCGGTGCCCTGAAGGTCAGCGTTCCCCCTGTCCGCTTCTTGAGGTACTGATATGCAAGGTCGTGTCTGTCGTTTTCGGCCTCACTTCCATGAGCGATCTTTGAAGGGACGATTCCGATCCAGGCATTGTCGGCATAACTCGAGGGGGCTGAGAAGTGGACCTTCACCGCTTCCCGCGGCTTGAAGAGGGTCTTTTCCAGCCGCAGTGACGTGTGCTGTTTCTCTTTCACTGTGAAGGTAACGGAGGCCATCTCCGTTCCATTGCTGTCGCTGTCGTGCATCCTGAAGTCGTAGGTGCCCCGTTTCGCGGGGGCCGTGAAAAGGAGCGTTCCCGATGTCCTCCCCTTGAGGTACTGGTAGGCCATGTCATACTGATCGTTTTTCGCCTCACTGCCGTGTTCGATATGGGAGGGAATGATGCCGATCCAGGCATTCTGCCGGAAGTCGGGGAGGGCGTTGAAGAAGACACTGATCTGTTCGCCCGGGGCATAGCTGTCCCTGTCGAGTTTCATCATGGGTGACATCTGGACCATCGACGATCCGCCGGGTGGTGGTACCGTCCGGCGAAGGATCTTGGGTTTTGGATTTGCGTGTTTCAGTGCCTCGGCCGATCCACCGTTATATTTTCCCGTGACGGTGTTTCCCTTCCAGGTGACCCAGTAGCCGTAAAAGGTTCCCTTCAGTTCCTCTGCTCCCGGAACGATGGTGATCTCGTAGCGTGACGTGATGCCGATGACCTGGCGTGCAATGGAGGGCGAGAGCCTTTTTTTCAATACCTTTTCGTTGTCGTAGGTAACGGTGAGGTTCAATCGGTCTCCGCTGATGAATCCCTGGACCGGGGCCTGTCCGTATGAATATACGATTGTCCCTGTTACCGATGCCCCCTGCTGGTGAAGATGGAAGGAGGTGCGAGATTTCCCTCTGGAGTCCACGATCTGCCATGTCCCACTCATATCGGTTATGCCCGCGGCATAGGTGGGAGGGAAAAGACAAAGCGCCACAAAGAGCGTGATGCCCATAAGGATCGTGATAATGTTGTTACCCTTCAGATGCTTCATGATGTATACCTTTCATCGTAGTATCTATAGTACTGCAGCTCTCCTGTAACGGGGATGTCCCGGAGATTTCGCCACCCTCTGCTGGCATCAGTGAATTGTATTGCATGGCAAGACAACGCACTGACCGGCGGTAGGGGTACTGCAGGACTATGACGGTGTCCCGGTGGACGATTCACCATAGAAAAAAACCGCCTCCCTGTCAACGCGAATCAGTCCCTGCCGGGGAGGTTGTCGAGAAGTGCACGTGCCTCGTCGAGGGTGACGACGGAGGCATACTTGGCATGCAATTCATAGAGGGAGGTCAGGTGAGAATGCCTGCTCCGGTCGAAGACACACTCCTCCACGATAAATCCGGGGAAGCCGCAGTTCCACGCGTCGATGGAGGAAGACCTGATGCATCCCGATGTCGTACAGCCGGCTATGAGGAGGCAGTCGATGCCCTCCTTGTACAGGTAGGTGGCCAGCGGTGTGCCGAAGAAGGCGCTGGCCCGTGTCTTTTCGCAGACATATTCGTCGTCCCGCGGTTCTATCATGGGATGAATGGGGACATCGTATTTCCTGAAGATAGCCTCCTTCGTATAGTTTCCCTTCGTCGTGTCACCGACGAAATATTTATTGATGGGGCTTCCCTTTATGTAGGTCACATTGATCCCCGCGCCGCGGGCTGCGTCGAGGAGTTTTCTGATCTGCGGCAGTGCGTCCCAGGCTGCCATGCCGCAGGCCGTGGGATATTCATCGATGGCATCCATGATGTCCATGGGTTTTGTCCCCGTGAAGGATGTGACGACATCGATGACCAGCAGCGCCGGTCTTGAGCCGAAGGGCTGTCTCTTCGCATAGCCCCCCTTGTCGTATATGGCGCGGTCCTCTTCCGGCAGATAGGTCTGCCATGGTCGTGTCTGTTCCATTTCCCCCTCCCTCAAAAGCGACGGTTGTCAGTCTTCGTGTGAAACGATAACAGGTATGACCCGCACATTCAACATGAAAGAGGCTGTCGGTACCTGTCAATGGAACGTATAGAAGGAGTGCTGCCCCGCGTCGTTTCTTGACCCGGTCATCGTAGTGGGGCAGACATGGTGTATCTTCCCTATCCG
>Ga0272442_10004361_pt1 | contig 19411 bp, 18 predicted proteins | sample SSMForm2O_FD_200262 | JGI IMG/M metagenome (GOLD analysis project Ga0272442, IMG submission 200262) | Marine sediment archaeal communities from Little Sippewissett salt marsh, Falmouth, MA, United States - SSM-Form-2O | ecosystem: Environmental > Aquatic > Marine > Wetlands > Sediment ... | reverse complement strand
AGCAGAACAATTTATAGTTATCAATTTTATAATAATCTAATGTCTTCTTACACCCTTTTATCATCTTTTCTTCAATATCACTAGCAATTATATTTATTTTCATAAGTCCTGCTTCAATAAGAATTCCGCCAGTTCCACAAAAAGGATCCAATAAATTATCATTTTCTTTAACAGATGAAAGATTAACAAGTGCCCTTGCAAGTCGTGGATGAAGAGAAATCGGTGAAAAAAATGGACGGTTCTGAACCTTTCTTTTTTCAAATTCGCTTCTTTTTATTTCAGCTATTTTTAAACCAACATAAAGTTTATTATCAGTTATCAGACATCTTATCTCAAGCTCAGGGTCATTTAGATCTACAGGCCTGTCTTTAACAAAAATCTCGGCAAGTGTCTTAATTATATCTCTTGAGTCAATATTTTCAGATCTGTTTTTATATTTAATTGCAATAGAGCCTTTATTCTCTAGAGAAATATCTTTACTTTTCTCCAATATATCTAAAAGTGCTGGTTTACATGAGAAAAAAAACTCAGAAATACAGAAAGTATAAGATAACCTAGCTACAACATCTTTTATCTTTTTTTTATCCGAGTTTGTTTTGATTACAAGTGCATTTTCATCTGTCTCTATTATTTCATAATCAAGACCTTCGGATTTCAAGGTAGTAAAAATCTCAGATTTTGGAAGAGTTTTATGTTCTTTTGATAACTCAAATAGATATTTCATTTTTAAAAGCATAATTAGTCATTATTTTTAAAGGTAATCTTGATGAGTAATGGCGCAATCAATGTAGTTGCAATCGTCATTAAAACAGTTGTGAGTAGTATCTGATGAGCGTGAAGTCCTGTAATAAGCCCACGAGAAACAGCTGCTGTTGCAATGATTAAGGCAAGTTCCATCCTTGGGATCATTCCTACTCCAACCTGTAAAGACTCTTTGTTATTAAGACCCCCTAACTTTGCAGCAATTCCACAACCAGCAATCTTTCCAATTACACTAAATAGGATAATTACAATAGTAAAAAGACCTATTTCTGTAATCGAAGAAATACTTTCGATTCTACCTTCCCAAAGCAGAGCTCCAACCCATACAAAGAATATTGGTATAAAAAATCCATAACCAATTGTTTTAAAATCTTCTTCAATCTTTCTAGACTCAACTGTTTTTCCAATCAATATACCTGCAACAAATGCACCAATTATACCTGCTATACCTGCTTTATCTGCAAAAAAGGAATAAAGAAGTAAAATTGATAAAGAAATACTCAAAAATGCTTTTGGAAGATGAATTTTCATACCAAGTTTTAATATCCTATCTATAACCTTTAAACCCAGATAAAGGAAAATAAAGAAGAACAAGGCAATTCTTATACCAATCCAAAGAGCATCAGATAAAGAACCAATGCCTATTGCAAATGTCAGAAGAATTATACCCAAGACATCATCAATGACTGCACCTCCAAGAATCGTTGCACTAACATCAGTGTCAAGTACATTCAAATCCATCAGAGTTCTAACAGTAACTCCTACAGAGGTTGCAGTTAAAATTAAGCCAATTATGATACTTTCATGAATTGAAAAATCAAAAAGAATGCCTGATAAAAAACCAAGCAATAAAGGAACTATCACTCCACCAAGTGCAACAAATGTTGATACCTTTTCCATCTTTTTCAATTTAGATGATCTCATCTCAAGACCGGATATGAACAAAAGAAACAAAATTCCAATTTCTCCAATCAATCTGAACTCATCAGTTGAATAATTTATTTGTGAAAATACGATATCATAGTTAAAAATTGAAAAAACTTTACCAGAGAAAATTAAACAAGCAATACCACCTAAAATTATCCCAGCAGTTATCTCACCAATAACTGCAGGTTGTTTTAATCTGTGGAACAAGTAACCTAAAACTCTAGCAAAAATTAGAGCTAATGCTATCAACATTAAAATATCAAAGATTTCCGTAAATATCAGCCTTCTTCATCATCAATAATTGGATGATATTGAGTAGCACTATAATATTTCCTTATTAACTGATGAAGTGTAAGTTCACCAACCAGTTTTTTATCATCAACAACAGGGAGTCTCCTAAGTTTAAATTTAACCATTTTCATAAGTGCATCAAGAATTTTTTCATCAGGTCTACATTCAACTATTCTTTGACACATTACATCTCCTGCATCCTTTGCAGTACCATGTTGTATGGAGCTTACATTTGGAATACCTAAAACATAAGAGGGAAGGTCCTTAGGGGCAAGAATAGATAAGACATCATGCTCTGTTATTACTCCAACAAGTTCTTTTTCTTTTTTGTCCTTTACAACCCATATATGATTTCTACCACCAAGTATTGCTAAAACATGATAAATATCATCATTTTCTTCAATTATTGGTAAATCCCAAACTCTTCTATCCATTAACTGATTGACTTTGAGTTCATAAAAATCCTTTGTTAATTTATTTGGTTTAGACATTTATCTTCATAAACAAAAAAGCAATATTTAAAAACTACTTTTAAAAAGTTATTTATCCTCATCATCATCTTTTTTATTGTCTTTTTTCTTAACTTTTTCAGATATCTTTTCTTTTAGACCATCAACACCTTCAAACCATTTATCGACTCCTTCTTCATCAATTTCGCCTGTTAATTTATCAATTTCATATCTTACATCCTCAGTTCCTTCAAACCAATCAAAATTATTCTTTTTATTTTTTTTACGTTCAATTACCTTTTCAGTTTCATCTTGCTCTTTAACAGGTATTATTTCCTTATCTTTTCTTGGTCTACTGATCCTAATCTCTTCAACTTTTGAATCTTTTTGCTTTTTTGACCTAATTGGTTTAGTATTATAATACTCATCTTCTTGTTCTTTTGATTTTATTTTATCTAGGTTTATTTCTTCATATTTTTTTTGTTTTTGTTTATCAGTTATTTCCTTTGATCTGTGATAAATAGATTTTTTTTGTTGATGGTTAACAAATATTATAATCAAAATTAAGACAATTGTTGCAATTAAAATCGGAAAATACCAACTATTAATAAGAGTCTTCCACCAGGCTTGAGGAATATTAACTCTAATTATTTTAGAATCGGATATAAAAGGGTCTTTTTGTGCTATAATCTTTATAGTTTCTTGATCCTCAGGAGCCTTAAGAAATGCTTTACCTTCGTTGTTGGTCTCTTCTTTTTGATCCCAATTATTCTGTAATCCAATTATTGCTCCTTCTATTGGATTGTTATCCTCATCTTCCACATAAACAGTAAAATATTTACCACCCTCAACTACATCATCTGAAGAAATTACAAGTTTTTTTGATATATTCTCAAGTATTGTAATATTTTTTTCTGAAGAATTATATAAATCTTTATTTGCAATTATCTTAAATATTCTATCTGAATCAACTTTTGGAGCTTGAAGTTCAATCTCTGCGTCGTTATCAATTGTATAATGGGTTCCATCAAACTCTATATCAACATCAATAAGCCATTGGATTCCAATACTGTCATTAACTGTGTATATACTAATAATAAATTTCTCAAGTTCAACTATTTCAGAAATTTCATTACTATCTTCGTCTGTAATATATATATTCAACTCATTTTCCTGTGCTATAGATATATTTGAAAATATTGTAAACAGAAAAATAATGATAATACAAATATACTTAACACTATGTTTTGAGCGCATTTCTTTCCTCTTAAGCCACCTTTTTTATATTTTATGCTCTTATTTGAAGATATCTTAGCACATATTTATGTTTTTTTAAATAATATTTAATGGAAATACAGATTGTGATCTTTGATTTAATTCCTGTTTTTTTATAATATATACTTTTATTAGAAAAGTTTAATAAATATTAAATATATTATAATATATAAATGATTATTATTTCAGGAGTAAAAATGGTAACTACTGTAAACAAAGTTTTATATATAAACAGAAACAACCTAAAATATACAGGTGAGATTTAACATGCAGCAACTAAAAAGGATTAGAGCATGTTTCATAACATTCATAATGATACTTAGCTCATTGTCAATTTTATTTATAAATACAGATTCAGTACACGCTGAAGATTTTCTTGAAGGAGACATGGACGAATGGGCAGAAATGATAGACTTATTGGAATATTTCTTTGGAGATGTTCTAAGTCCACATCCATATCGTTTTATTGGAGCCTATTCTGTTACAAATGAATCAGTTAATATATCTGGAGATATTGTATTTGATCTTTATTTTTCATCTACCCTTCTGACACAAATAGCTCAAAAATACAAAGACAAAGTAAATGTAAGTCTTCATTACATTGGTGCAGGAAATGAAACAACACAAAAAGTTAAGAATGCAAATAAAACAATTACATTAAATCCAGAATTTTTGGGTGACCCTGTACAAGAATTTAAAAAGGCAATTGAATTTGAAGATGTCAATCTTACATTATTCGAAGGAGATTATTTAATATTTTCAGTAGAACTCATTCAAAGTGATAAACCAATATCTCAAATAGTTGAGAACAGGTTTGATAGAGGATTTAAGAAACGAATTGAAAACATTGCCAGATTATTAAATGAAAGTCAAGATGAAAATCTTAAAGATATTGGCGAGGTTGTAAAAGAAGTAATTACATTACTAGATGATTATGGTATCGAATCTGATGATATCGCTGATTTAGCAAATTCACTAAGATCATCATCATTTTATTATGGATCTAACTCTTATTCTTCATCAGTCTACATCCCATTTGAATCAAAAGATAATAAGACACTATATTTCCAAAATACTCCTAATTTGGATTTGGATTTGTTTGGTTTAGGAAATATTAAGATTGTTAACGAATCCAAACCTACAGTTTCAACAGATTATGCATGGCCACCAAGTATAACAGATATTGGTAATTTTGAATCAGAAGAAGATATGGCCTCATACGATTGGATGAGCTGGTTTATGATCTGGCTTTTATATTCAATAGATGCACCTCCTGAAGTCGATGAGGATCTCTTAACTTATTATCTGAGTAGAGATGGAAACCTTGTTTTTAACGAACCTGAAGGAGATGATACATTCAGAGCAAATCTAAAGGATACTAAAACCTGGGACAATATAACCCTTGATAGAAATAAGATTATAAAGAATGCATCAGCTGAATTGTATTTACATTTTCCAAAAATACTCTATCTTAGAAAAGTTAGTATTAATGTAACTTTATTTTATGAAGATGGTAACGAGACTGTAAATATTGCATCAGCAGAGAAAAATTTAGATCGAGTATCACTTGTTGAACTAATCCAAAGAGGACCTAATTCAGCAACAGAATTTGTCTTTGAAGATGCTGAAGACAAAGAAATATGGTACGGTAAAAACATTGGAATAAAAATAAAATCTAGTCAAGGACCATTATTTAGTTTAAGAAATCCAAAAGTATTATGTGACTCAGCAACTTATCCTTCTTCAATTTCACTACTTCTAAAAGAAACTGATAATGTAAATATAACAGATGATTTAGAAGATAAAAAGATAATACCTGGTAATAGCGCAAAATTTGTTTTAAATATTAGTAGTAAATATGAAGATACATTAAATATCAATGTTGACCCAATTAATTCAAATAACATTGACAACTGGAATATTGAATTGAAAAATACCATTGATATTTCAGAAGATGAAACAAAATCAATAGAGATATTTATTAATTCGACAGTTGATGAAAAAGGAGCTTATGGAGATTGGATTGACTTTGTTGTAAATGTAACAGGAAATACCGGTTTTGACAGTACAGAAGCTTCTGTAGATGTTGACCAAGATGCAGTTGATTATGATTTTACGATTATTAAACCTTCAAGTAAAGAAATTAAACACGGAGAAAGCAAGACTTATACATTTATCATAACAAATAATAATACTGGTTATTGGCCTGATAGATATATAATTAGTGCAGAATCTGAGCATAACTGGACAGTTGAAGTAGATTATGATAAAAACAAAAACATTGAAACCAATGAAGAGTTAATTGTAAATGTAACAGTATTTGTTCCAGAAGATACAGAAATCAAATCAGATATTATAAGCTTAAATGTTACATCTGAATCAAGTCTTGATTATAAAGGAAAATCACTTATTTTAACAATTAAAACTAGTATAATAACTCCAAATATTCTTGAACAAATCTATAATTTCTTTGAAGCAATATCTGAGGATATCGGCCTTGATGAAATGCTTGGTGATTATGCAGCTGCTTTCCTAATATTCTTACTTGTTTTCTTAGTAATTATTTTCCTAATACCTTCAATATACATCATAAAAAAGAGCTATGTTGAGCTTATTTGTACTGACCTAATTAAAGAAATTGAACCTGAAGAAGAAGCAACTTATGAAATTTCAATTAAGAATCCAACAAATAAGGTTCTCACATATGAAATAACAACCGAAGCTAAAGAATCAGAATCATGGGATACAATTTTAGATAAAGCAAGAGTAATTGTTGATTCAAAACAAACAAAAAATATAATACTAAAGGTCAAACCAAACGACAACATAAAATCAGATGATTGGATAGAGGTACTTGTGAAAGTAAAGGTAGTTGAAAAGCAAAATAAGTCAGAACAAATCTCAACTCTTACGACAATTGCCAATGGAAAAGCTCAATTAAATATTATAGGTGTTTATCACTGGCCTAGAATTTTTAAGAAAGGTGACAGAGTAGAAACTTCCTTTAGACTTAGAAATACAGGAAATGTATCCACAGGCAAGGTCAGTGTCTTTTTATATATAAATGGCAAGGAAAAGAATAAAGTAGAGGATATTATTATTCCTCGTGGCGGATATGCCGAAATTGAGATCCCTTGGATAGCCGTAAAAGGTAAAAACAAGATTGATATAGAGGTTAAATAATTCGCATATCCAAAATACTAAGCAATAGTGTTTCTTATGAACAAGAATTCTGATAAGAAAAAGGAAATTGAGCAGCTCAGAGATGCAGAAAAAAAATTTCAGTCATACATTGAAAAAAGAAATGAATTAAATGATATGGCTAAAATGCTTCGCGAAGAGCGCGACATGATTAATGATTCAAGAAAGGACCTAAAAGAAAAAGCAGATAAATTGAAAAAGGAAAGAGATCAACTAGTATCAAAGATGCGAGAGCACAAAGAGATGCGCAATAAATATCAAGAGGAAGCAAAGAAACTGATAAAGGCCAAACAGAAGAAAAAAGGTGAGGTTTTTAGGAATTTACCAATGCGTCTTGAGGAACTTAAAGCAGATGTTCAAATGCTCGAATATAAACAAGAAACAGTTCCAATGTCTTCTTCAGAGGAAAACGATCTAATTGATAAAATTAGAGATAAACGCGAAGAATATAAAAAGACAGAAAAACAGATGGAAAAGCAAAAATCTGTTGAAATCGACATCTCTGATAAAGATGATGCAATAACTGAACTTTTCAAAAAGGCAGATGAGGAACATCAACTTGTGCAAAAATATTATGATGAAAATCAGAAAAAGCATGAAAAATATATCAAATTGATAAATGAATTGTCAGTATCAATTAGTGAATCAAACAAGAAACACGAGCAATATATAGAAGTTAGAAACGAAGCGCAAAAGGTTCATGAAAAAGCCTATGAGATGAAATCAAAGATTATCTCAATAAAAGGAGAAAGGCATAAAAGAAGAGTAGAAGCGAAACAGGCTATTAAAAATCAAAATATAATGGCAAAAAAGGCATTGGGAGACAAAAAGAAGCTGAAAGAATTTGCTGATGAATCTGTTGATGCTCTTAAGAAAGGTAAGAAAATAAGTTTATAATTTTGTTAACAATCGTTAAGTTTATATACTATTTGTTCACATACATATATTCATAGTATGAGGCGATCAGTTAAAATATTCACATTTCTAATAGTATTAGTGTTACTACTATCAAGTTTTATTATTTTATCTGATATTGAGTTAAAAAGTGTTGAAAATGTAAATAATAACAAAAATAATGATAATCCAAAAAATGATGAAGAAAAAAATAATACAGATGAACCAAATAATAATGATGACAATACACCTAAGGATATAGACTACAGTCACACAGTGTTTATTGAAGAAGGAACAGGTACATGGTGTGAATATTGTCCATTTGTATCAGAAATTCTTTATGAAATCTATAAGTCAAAAAATCAGAATTTTTATTATATAAGTATGATAGAAGACAAGGTAGAATTAGCAAATAAAAGATTATATGACGATTACAATATACGCGGTTTTCCAACAGTTTTTATTGATGGTGGCTATAAAGTTCTAAGTGGAGGTGGAAATGAAAAAAGTGAATATATTGATGCAATAAATGCAGCTGAATCAAGAAATACTCCACAACTAAGAATCAATGTTAGTTCAGAATATGATGAGAATACAACAATTCTTTCAACAAAAATAATAATCAAAAGTAATGAGACAAAGGAATATGATGGTCGTCTGAGAGTATATTTAACAGAGATACAATCAAGATGGAAAAATGAGTTTGATGACGGGACAAGACCATATCATTATAGTTTTATTGATTATATAATAAACAAAAATGTAAAAATTCAAGGAAATAAAAATTTAACATTATCCGATGAAAGAAAGATTACAGAATTTTCCACATCTGATCTAGATCCAGAAGAGTTAATGATTTTTGCAGTTATCTTTAACTCAGAATCAATTAAGTCAGACTCTTTTCCAGACAGCCAAAAATATGGAGAATTCAATGCACATTATGCAGATGCTGCTGATGCGGCAAAAATTCTACCAGGTGGCAATCTTCCTCCAACAGTTGGAATTAGTGCACCCATTACAGGACGAATCCACTTATGGGGAAAGGAAATTTTTAAAACACTTAGAAAAAATACAATTTTAATTGGAAGAAGTAAAATAACTGTAAATACAGACGATGAAGATGGAATTGAAAAAGTAGAGTTTTATATTGATGATAATCTAAAAATAACAGATTACAATCCACCTTATGAATATAGTTTCAATAAAGTAAATCTATTTAAAAGATGTTTAGGTAAACACAACTTGAAAGTAATTGCATATGACAATAAAGGAAAGACAGATACAGCAACAATGGATGTTATAACAATATTCTTATGATTTATTTTTTATTCTATATACAATTTTTTACTGTTCATATTTGCAATGATATTTCTAAACATTATCAAAAAGAAAGGATAGACCCCTAATTTCAATGATTTTAATATACGCTTTGATGTATATGGAGTTGAATAAAACTCTTTATACATCTTTCTAACTCCAATTGTTAATTCTTCAGCATTCATATTTTTTGGTTTAAAAACCACATTTTTAAGATTGTATTTTGACCAATCCTTTGTTAAAATTCTATTTTCAGCAATTAGTTTCTCATAAATCTTTGTACCAGGGAAAGGAGTCAAAATACAGAAATCAGCAACATCAATTTTTAAATCCTTAATCATTTTTAGTGTCTTACTAAAAACATTTTTTTTATCTTTATCAAATCCAAACATAAAATCTCCAATAACTGTCATCTTGTTATTATGAATATTATCAACTGCTCTAATATACTCATCTACTTTGTTTGTCGTTTTTCCAACTGAATTAATTGTTTCTTGGGAAACTGATTCAAAACCTACAAGCCAAGATAGGCATCCTGCTTTCTTTGATAATTCTACAAATTCTCTATCATTTGCTAAAACGTTAACATTTCCATTGCAAAAGAACTTTTTTTTCAAGGGCATCATTTCATTAAAAAGGGATTTAGTATAATCAATATCTATTGTTAAAGATGCATCATAAAACATAACTGTTTTTTGTTTGATTTCTTTAAGTTCATCTATAACATCATCTATCGGTCTTTTGTAAAATTTTGTATTTTCGTTAGTCTTTGCTTCTGGACAAAAATTACAACCATAAGGACATCCGCGAGTGGCCTCTATTGCACCAGTAAAGACAAATCCAGGAAGTTGTAGATTTGTTGGCGGTATTGAAATTTTTTTATAGCTAATTGGTTTATAAAATTTTTTTAAGTTGTTTTTTTCAAAATCATCAAGTAACTTATTCCAATTATTCTCTCCCCTTCCTAGTTGAACAGAATCTGCATATCTTATCGATTCTTTAGGAACTGCTGAGGGATGCATTCCGCTAAGTACAACCTTTGCGTTATTTTCTCTAAATTTTTTTGCAATTTCATATGCTCTTTTTGAAGTTGACGTTGTAAAATTGATATTTACCAAATCATAGGATTTCTCAAAGTCTATTTTTGAATATCTTTCATTTACTAAAGTTACTTTATGTTTCTTAGGAGTAATTGCTGCTATTTGACGTGCATATAGAGTTGGAAGTATAGAAAAAGAATTAAGTAGAGTTTTATCAAAAAAACCATATTTTCCTTTACCAATCCACACATTCTCAATAATTAATATGTTCATATCTTCCTTATTAATAGATGGGGAACAGGTATATAAATAGTCCACTACATCTAATAAATAATTAATTGGGGGAAATATGAATCAGTTGTTTAATCCAGTATTTGTTTCAAAGCTTTTAAAAAGCTATTTTTTTGATATAAATCGTTTATGGGATATAAGTGAAGAAGAATTATTAGAATTAAGAAATATGAGGTTTAAAAAAATCCTAAATTTTGCATTTTCAGTTCCACTATATCATGAAATCTATAAAAAAGCAGGTTTAAGTGCAGATGATATAAATAATTTAGATGACATTAAAAAATTACCAATTATATCAAAAAAAGAAATAAAAAAATTTTATCCTGATGGATTAATTTCAAAAAAAGTAAAGAAAAATAAATTAATAAAAGTATCAACATCAGGAACAACTGGTCAATCTTTGTCAATTTTTGTAGATTTAAATGATGTAATAATGGGCCTATTTGGCTATATTAGAATGCTTAGAGAGTATAATATTCACTGGAGAAAAGACAGAATAACAATTATAGGGGATTTTGCACCTCATACTGTTGAAAGTGGATATATAAATAGAGGCATCTTTGCAAAGATGCAAAATAGTTTTTTATTTAATAATATTCAATGGTTAGATACAAATAAAAAACCAGAAGAGTTAATTAATGAAATTGACAAGTTTAATCCAGATTTTCTTGGTGGTTATGTCGGGATGCTTGGTCATTTAGCACTTTTAAAAGAAAAAGGACTTGGAAAAAATATTAATCCAAAAGTAATTGGTACAACTGGCTCAGTAGTTGATGAAACTCTAAGAAAATATATTTGTGATGTTTTTTCAACAAATTATTTATTTGAAACATATGGTTCAACTGAAGCTGGACCTATCGCATTTGAATGTAGAAACCAAAGTTATCATATTCTCTCAGATCTTGTTCATATTGAAATAATTGAAGATAAAAAAGAGCTACCTTTTAACAAAGCAGGACATGTAATAATTACTAAGTTATATGGTATAGGAACTCCAATTATTAGATATAGTGCAATGAATGATATTGCATCTTTATCCAACAAAAATTGTAGTTGTGGTATGTCAGGTTATTTACTAAAAAAGGTTTATGGTAGAGATATTTTATCTTTATATTTGCCTGACGGAAAAGTATTATTACCTTCATCAATAACACAGATTTTTAGTAAAATTTTATATGAACTTAAAACAAATAAAGTAATTGATTTACAAGTTATACAGCACAGTTTCAAATATCTAGAAGTAAGACTTGTTATTGATAAAAAACTCAAAAATAAAGCTCCTACAATTTTACAAATTAAAAATATAATTAAAAGAGGCTTTATTGAAAAAATGGGAAAAGACATTAAATTAAATATAGTTGAAGTAAATAAAATAAATAGAGATGATTCTAGAATAATTTCAAGAGTTGAACGTGAAAAAATTAAAATTAATGGTTATATTTAAAAAAAAAAATTACCAAAACTTATTTAAAAAGTTAGTATATTCTAACATGTTAACGATTGTTAAGTGGAGGCGAAAAAAAATGGCAGTTGTATTATGTAATGATGGAACCTGTGTTCCACCAAAATGTCCAATTGTAGATGTACAAGAAGACAAAGTTGTAATTGGCGAAAAAGAAAATGTTTGTACATTGACTATAGAACAATTCGATATTTTGAAAGAAAAAGTGAAAAGTGGCGAACTTTAAACAAAATTGTTTAAAAGGAGAGAAATAAAATGAAAAAAATATTAATATTAGCGGTAGCTCTAGTTTTACTTGGAAGTAGTATTGCTGTTACTGCAATAAATGTTAGTAAAGAAGCTGTTGAAGAAAAAGAGGAAAGTTCAAAATCAACACATACAGTTTTTGGAGAATATGGAACGGCAACATGGTGTGGATATTGTAAATATGCACATGGAGCATTGAAGCAATTGTATTCAGAAGGTCAGCTAGATTTTTTATATGTTTCACTTGTAACTGATATGAACTCAAAAGCATATACAAGAGCATTGAATGGATATAATGTATATGGTTATCCAACCGTCTGGTGGGACGGAGGATATGATGTGGATGTTGGAGCCGGAAGTATACCTGGTGCAAAATCAACATATACATCAAGTATAAATTACTGTAGCAACAGAGAAGTTGAAGATATAGATATTGATTTAGAGGTTTACTTTCTAGGAGGAACAGAGATACAAGTTGATGCAATGGTAACAAATAATGAAGGAAGTACATATGGTGGGACAATAAGAGTATATATAACTGAGAAAGTATCAAGCATGGGTTGGCAAGATACCGCAGGAATTCCTTATACATTCCCATTCTTGGACTGGGCATTTAACGAACAAATATCAATTTCTTCAGGGGATTCATGGTCAGACTCGATGACCTGGGATGGAGCATCAAATGGTTATTCAAGTGTTACACCTGAAAACCTAATGATAATTGCAGCATGTTTTAATGATGAGGCAAATCAAGGATACTCATATCCACCAAGCAGCAACCCTTTTGATGCTTATTATGTAGATGATGTCATTGCAGCAGAACCAATACAAAACATGCCCCCAAATGAACCAATAATTTCGGGACCGGAAACTGGCGAACCTTTGATTGAATATGAATATTCATTTATTGCAAATGATCCAGATCAAGATGACATATATATTTGGATAGACTGGGGCGACGGAGAAGAAGGATGGTTAGGTCCATATAGTTCAGGTGAAGAAATACTAATCAGCCATACTTTTGACGAAGAAGGTATTTATGGAATAACTGCAAAGGCAAAGGATATTAATGATAATCAAGGAGACTGGTCGGAAGCTTATGAAGTAATAATAGGTAATATTGAACCAAATATACCAGATATAACAGGCCCTACAAATGGTAACACTGGAACTGAATACGATTATAAATTTTCAACAACAGATCCAAACATAGACGATGTATATTTCTACATTAAATGGGGAGATGGAAATACTGTAGAATGGGATGGTCCATATAGTTCAGGTGAAGAAATTACATTGAGTCATAAATGGAATTCGAAAGGAAAATGGATAATTCAAGCTAAGGCAAAAGATGAGGATGGAAAAGAAAGTGATTGGGGAAGTCTTGAAGTTAACATACCGCGAAGTAGAACAAGGAACTTTAATTTATTATATTTAATAGAGAAATTCTTTGAAAACCATCCTTTAATAAAAAATAAAATTGGTAAATAATAAATAAAGGTCGAAGGATTAAAACCTTCATCTTATTTTTTAAATTCTTCTGGAATAAAACCAGGTCTATTTTCGCTATATAGTTTTAATGAATCAACTACATGATTTGTTATTTCATCAATTCTCTGCTCATCAGTATATGTAATCTCAAGGATTCCATAAAATGTAATAAATTGAGGCTTGATTATTCCTTTATCATAACCAAGTGTAATGATTGTAAACATTGGAACTGCATTATCCCCATCTATATCATAAAATGGCTGTAAGGTCTTTAAATCTTGATTTGCATGGTCTTTGTTTATATGATAAAAGCTAATTTTTTCATCATTAAAATAAAGAGGCTCTGAGAAAACATCTTCTTTTTCAAATGAAATATTAAAAATTTCCATGATCAAAGGTTCCATATCATCACAATATTCACAAACATCAGTTCTAAATGATAAAAAAACAGGGCCTTCTTTTAAATCTTCAATAATAAAATCTGGATGCATCTTTCCATTTGCAGTATCAAATTGATAATCTGCCGAATATATTCTATTAAGTTTGATACAGGAAAGACAAATAACTGAAACTATCCTTGAATAGGTTTCTTCATAGACATCAGTTTCTACAAACATATAAGATAAAGAAGTTGAAACAAGAAGTAATGCAATGATCTGTACTAAGAATTTCTTATTCATATTAAACCTTCTTAAATCCAATTAAATTTTTTGGACATGCAGTTACACATTTTCCACATAGAATGCATTCTGGATCCCTATTCATATTTGCTACATCAATTCCCATTGGACAAACATCTGAACATATATTGCAATGAATGCATTCCTCTTTATTTACCTCAACATGTAAGAAACTTATTTTGTTAAAAGGAGCAAGAATTGCCCCAACTGGACAAAAGTAACGGCACCAGCCTCTTTCTACTAAAAATATCAATATAAAAAATAGAATAAAGATTATCAAAGCAATATAAAAAAATGGATTTGGAATATAGGTTCCTGGGTTTAAAATCAAAATTGGAATTGAACCAACAAGAACCCCAACAGGACATATATCTGTAAACATAAATCCAATAACAAAAGGACTAATTATTACAAGGGTTATCAATACAATATACTTCAAATATCTAAAATATTTTTCAAAGCGATTATTTCCTAAATTTTTAAAAAAAGGAATTTTCTGCTTTATCCTTCTAGGAACTGGACTTATCGCTCTTTGGAGAAGTCCAATCGGACATGCCCAAGCACATACAGCCCTACCTGTTAAAACACCTGCTGTTCCAATTATTAATAATGGAAATGTAATTAATTTCCATTTAATACTTCCTTTGAAAAGCCCAATTTCAATTGCCCTAATTGGACATGCTGCACTAGATGCAGGGCATGCATGACAATAAAAAAAAGGATAGCAAAAGCCTGTTTTAAAGCCAATTGCACCCAGGTTTGCACTAATTAAAAAAAGAATTTGTGCAATATATCTTTTTATCTGAAATTTCATCAGAATCTCTTTCTTTTAACAATGATAAAGCTAATAGTTATGGCAACGATAAATATGATAAATAAAAATCCTGGCGTATCCTTCTTTGTTTCATCATTATCAATTGAACCATCCTCGTCATCCTGAATTGTTAAATTTACTTTCCAATCATCACTTGTTATACCTGAATATTCAACCCCGCTGTCAACAACTTCAAAAATATATTTGATATAAGTTGAACTATCACTATCATCCTGAAGTGTTGCATCAACAACCCAATACCCATTATCTTGAGTCATCTCATAACTTGTATCTATAAAACATGAACCGATTTTACATTCAGAAATTGTTAGATTTACAGAACTTACATCATCTCCTAAAATTTTTGCCTTTACATTTATTGTTGATTGATGAGTTGGATTTGAGGGATTTGTAATGATTTCATCAATAGTTGGGTCTGCAAGTGTTATAGCACTTGATAATAAAAAGCCTAGGGTCACAAAAATTGTGAAAATATATTTTCTCTTAGATTTCATCATTTAATATTGCCTCCACCTTCATAATAATTTATCAAGTCTAGTTTTAATATTATTATAATCAGTAAAACCATAATTTGAATAATAAACGTTTCCATTTTTGTCAAGTATTCTTATATGAGGAATTCCTCTTTGCCCATATTTTTTATATAAAGTACCTTTTGAGTCATCATAAGCTACTTGCCAATTAAAATTAATGCCATCCTCCTTTCCAAAATATTCTTTATATTCTCTAATGGGTAATTGATTAAATTCTTCCTCAGCATCACAAGGAGAACTACATCTATATGCAGCTAATAAATTATTGATATCTGTTACGGTCTCTCCCATAAGCATCCAAACATAAATTGAGATTATTTCAAATTCATCACGATTATAATCATTATATATATCATCAAGTACAAATTTCTGTGGAATACAATAAACACAATTTACTCCAGTAAAATCAATTAAAACAACCTTTCCCTTATAAGAACTTATATGGACTTCTTCACCATCTATTTTTGTGAAAGAAAAATCTGATTTATATTCCCCATCAATTTCAGAATTTTCGGTACAACCTGAAAATATACTAAATAAAAAAATGAAAAAAACAAATAGAGAAATATACAATTTTTTAATTGTTTCACCTGTCTTAATCCTTTTTAATAAAAATATTAGATTGTAATTTGCTATAATAAATTATTGATATGACTCAATCTTTCTTTTTAACTCTTCTTTTGGAAGAGCACCAACTAGTCTATCAATAAGATTTCCATCCTTAAATATAAGTAAAGTAGGAATGCTCATAATCTGATGTTTTGTTGAGGTCATTGGGTTTTCGTCAACATTAAGTTTGCCAAAAACCACTTTTCCATGCATCTCTTTGGCAAGTTCTTCAATTACTGGGCCTACCATCCTGCAAGGTCCACACCAAGGAGCCCAACAGTCAACGACAATTGTCTCAAATTTTTTAATAGTTTCATCAATATCTGCATCGGTTATTGTTACTGGCGTATTAGGTAAATTATCTTCCATCTTTTTTCCTCCATTCATATATTTCTGTTTTAATTCTTCCATCTTCTTATTTCTTAATTCATCAAGCTCATTAGTCATAATTATCCCAACAAACTCATATCATTTATTGTCCTGCAACCATTTCCTTATTCTTAGATAACCTATAAATTTTGTATCATCAGTCCATAAGATTGGAGCAGTTTTTTGTAAATCTTCAAAAACATTAAAAGATTTTGCTTGCTTAATATCATCTTCATTCCAATTATTAATATCATGTGGATAAGTAACTATTTCAATATCATCTCTTTCTTTTAATAATTCTTTTGTTTGTGTACATTTTGGACATTTTTCAAGTGAAAATAAAATCTTTTCAGTCATGTTCCCCTTTCTCCAAATACTATAACTACTTTAAAAAACTAATGATTTAGTAAAATTATATAAAAGGTAATAATATTTGTTAAATAGAAAGGTATTCAGATGGGAAATAAAGAAATTGATGATAGTTTTTTAGAGACTTCGAAATATTTATTTAAAGTTGAAAGGAAAGAAGGAACTGTTGTTTATCATTCATTATTTGGAAATATTAGTATTTTTAATGATGAGGCATTAAAGCTTCTTTTTTCTTTTAAAAATGGAAAAAAAAAAGAAGAAGTACTAAAGAAATATGATGAAATAAAAAGAAAAAAATCAAATGAATATATCCATGATTTTTTAAAAAAAGGTTTTCTGATAAAAAAAGGAACTGATGAAGACAAAGAGTTTGAAGATTTCTATGAAGAACATAAAAAGATTATTCCCACAGGTAGAGAGACTTGCATCATACAACTGGTAGTATCAAATATTTGTAATTTTGATTGTAAATATTGTTTTGTTGAAAAGTTATATAGTTCAAAAGAAAGAATAAGTGTACAAAATGACGCAAACAATAAAATAATGAGCAAAGAAAACGCAAAGAAATATATCGATATTATGATAAATCACATTAAGAAAAATGAACGTAATAATCTATTCATCCAATTCTTTGGCGGAGAACCTCTTACAAACTGGCCTGTGGTTAAATATGTTTTAGATGAATATAAAAATGGGGAGAATCATGGAATAAACATTCTTTACAGCATTATTACAAATGGGTCATTAATCAACGAGGAAATCGCCAAATATTTTAAAAGATTTGATGTAAATGTGATAATAAGTTTTGATTCACCAAAGGGTACTGACAGACTTCTTAAGAATGGTGAAAACAGTGGGCCTATTGTCAAAAAAAATATTGCTTTATTAGCTAAATATGAAAATAGAACAACTTTTAATACAGCAATTACCTCCGAGACCTTTGGATATTTTGGTAAAGACCTAGTTGATTTTGCAGTAAAAAATAAAGTCAAAGAAATTGGAATATTATTTGATCTGATACTTGACCTATATAAAAAACATTCATCCCAGGAAATTGTTGATAAGTTCTGGGAGGTATACTTATATGCAAAAGAGAATGATATAACTGTTACAGGTTATTGGCATCATACATTTCAACTCATTCTTGAAGACAGGCATTTTAAAAATGGTGCATATAAGACATGCCCTGCAATGGGTGCACTTTTTAGTATCGAGCCAAATGGAGAGGTATTTGCATGTAAAACTTCCTCTGCATATTATGGCAATATGAACAAAATTGACGAGATTTTTAACTCAGATAAATATATTGAATACTCAAAGTTTCCATTCAAAAGAATTAATTTTTGCAGAAATTGTGAAATCGAAAACTTTTGTTCAAATATCTGTACAGGTGTTAGAGAGAAAAACTTTGATTCAATATCAACTATGCATCAACCAACATGTAAGATAAAAAAAGAAATTGTAAAAAGACAGATAATAGATTATGATATTGATAAATTGGAATTATTTAAACTTTAATTTTATATAAAATGTTAATTTAATAACAAAAAATCGATAATATGTGATAAAAATAACGTTAATATTTTATAAAAGGTTCCAGGTTATACACTTGGTGATAAAATAGACAAAGAAAATGATGTTTTTGAAATGGGGAAAAAACTCGGTCTAAATAAAGATGATGTAAATAGTGTTATAGTTGAACGAGAAAAACAAAATAATATCTCCTCATTTGCAGAAAAAGAAGTATACAAAGCAGGTTCAATATACGGAACTGTTAATCAAAAAGAAATCTATAAAGCAGGATCAATATATGGTATTGTAAGCCTAGAAGATATCTATAAGGCAGGTAATTTCTACGGAACTATTTCTATAGATGACTTTTAAATAAAAAATTAATTTTTTTTTATTTTAGTATAGATAGTTAAAATATTGAAAAAGCTATTTTTTTAATAAGTAGGAAAATAGTTAGAAATATTTATTATTTAATAATCTATTTCTCAATTCATAAAATAATTATCTTTAGGAGAATGTGAGAGGATGGAAGATTATTTACAAAATAATAATACATTTGAAGCTAATGATAGAATTAAAACTGGGATAAATGAACTCGACAATCTTATTCAAGGAGGTTTTCCAAAAGGAAGTTTTGTAGTTGCATCAGGAACTGCAGGATCTGGAAAAACTATTTTTGGTTGTCAATTTATATCAGAAGGAATAAAAAACAATGAAAAATGTTTATTTATATCTGCTGAGCAAACATCAGAAGAAATTGTTGAACAAGCAAAACAATTTGGATGGGATTTTAATAACTGGGAAAAAGAAGGAAAATTAAGAATAATGTCTCTTCTAGGAAAACAACTTTTTGAAACA
>Ga0272442_10004360_pt1 | contig 19414 bp, 18 predicted proteins | sample SSMForm2O_FD_200262 | JGI IMG/M metagenome (GOLD analysis project Ga0272442, IMG submission 200262) | Marine sediment archaeal communities from Little Sippewissett salt marsh, Falmouth, MA, United States - SSM-Form-2O | ecosystem: Environmental > Aquatic > Marine > Wetlands > Sediment ... | reverse complement strand
ATATCATTGAGACCGACACGGGACCTCGCCGAAAGAAACAAGCCCGCGTTGCTTACCACCAATTCGTCCAAAGCGTCATTAACCGCAAGGAACCGTTGGTCAAAACCGGATAGACACTATCCCCTACTATACGAATCTCCAAATGCCAAATTCACGGACAGAACTTATGAGACGCGATACTAGTCCTGCTTGACCCGGAACCGGGTCATTGCCTAGAGTAACCGGGAGAGGAGAAGCAGTCATGTCGCAGATACTAGTTATGAGCAACGAGAAGGGCACCGTCGGCATCCTGTCGAAGCTTCTGCGTACGGAGGGGTACAAGACCGTGTCCACGGACGACCCGGCGGAAGCCGGGGAGCTGATGAAGAACCAGGAATTCAGCCTCATAATCACGGGCGGCGACAGGGACTGGGATCCCGAGTTCGACCTCGTGAAAGTGGCCCAGGCCGAGCTCCCCAACGTTCCGGTAATCGTGATAGTGCAGAAAGACGGCGGCGAGTCCACCGCCAAGGCTCTCGAACTCGAGCCCTTCGCATGCATTGAGAAGCCGCTGAAGGTGGATGAGCTCCTGGTGACTGTTCAGAAGGCGATCGATTATGCCGACGCCGCTGCCGCGGGCAACGTCAACCTGAACCTGCAGCTGGAGACGCGCTACCAGTTCGAGAACATTGTTGCCGAGAGCCCGGCCATGAGGAAAGTGTGTGACGTGCTCAGCAGGATAGCCGCCACGGAGGTAACGGTCCTGATATCCGGCGACAAGGGCTGCGGCAAGGGGACCCTTGCCGAGGCGATACACAAGCACAGCCGCAGGAAGGATCAGCCGTTCGTAAAGGTGGCCTGCGACTCCGAGAACGTGGAGGCCAAGCTGTTCGGCGGCGGCGATGCCAAGAGCGGCATGGTGAAAGCCGCAGGTGGGACACTGTTCCTGCGGGAGGTCCAGACTTTACCGACCGGTGTCCAGGCGTCACTCGCTGGCGTGCTGGAGGAGAAGGAGATTCCGGCACGTGGCGGCGCACCGGCGATGCCGGTGAACGTCAGGCTGATTGCCTCGGCGACGGGCGACCTGCGCGACGCCGTGGAAGCCGGCAGCTTCAGCGAGGATCTGTTCAGGTGTCTCAGGGTGATGCCCATAGCCATTCCGCCCCTGCGTGAGCGTCGGAAGGACATCGGGCCCCTGGTAAAGCAGATTCTCCAGCGCCAGGTCGGGGAAGGCCAGGTGTTACCTGCCATAGCGGCGGATGCTCTCGAGAAGCTGGAGCAGTACGACTGGCCCGGCAACCTCCCGGAGGCGCACGACGTGGTCAAGCATGCTCTAGACAGCGCTGGTGGCGGCGAGCTGACGGTGGACTGTCTGCCGCCGAACGTCAGGGGATAGGGCGGCACAGCTCGCATGAATTTACTGAAGGCCGTTGGTGATCCTGCACTGCGCAGGTGGCGTTCCACGTGTGGAATTGCGGCGCTGGCCTGGGCCGTGGCTTGCCTGGCTTTGAAGCCCAATAGCTGGCGCCGAACGACGCGGCACGAGCTCGGCAAGCAGGTTCTCTTCACCGGTGTCGACGCGCTGGGCCTGACTCTCCTCATTGCCGTGCTGGCAGGCATCTCGGTGGTGCTGCAGGCCCAGCTCTGGCTCAACCGAATCGGCCAATCGGAGATGCTGGGGGAAGTGCTGGTCACGGTGGTGGTGCGCGGGATAGGGCCGATATTTGTCTGTTTCCTCGTGATCGGTCGAAGTGGCACCGCGATCGCCACTGAGCTCGCGAACATGAGCGTGATGGGAGAGGTGAAGATACTCGACTCCCAGGGCCTGGACCCGGTTCCCTACCTCGTGATGCCCCGGGTTGTTGCGATGGCAGTATCGGTTCTCAGCCTGGCGACGGTATTCATCGCCGTTTCCCTGGGGAGCGGGTACGTCTTCGGATCGCTGTTCGGCATTGCGTCCGGGGACATTGGGCTGTTTGCCAACGGCGTTTTCATGGCTATCGAGCCGGGTGACCTGCCGGCTTTGGCCGCGAAGACCGTGATACCCGGGATTGCAATGGGTGTGATCTGCTGCATTGAGGGACTGGATGCGAAGCACTCTGTGACCGAAGTGCCACAGGCGGCTACCAAGGCGGTGGTAAGATCAATCGCAGCCGTGGTACTTATATCGTGCGTGGTGTCCGTCGTGGAGTATTTCTAGGAATGGGTAATAGCGCGATAATCGAGTTTCGGAACGCGTGCGTGCGGGCCGACATGGATGCGGTGCCATGCCGCAACATATCGTTACTCGCGGGGCCCGGGGATGCGATCCTCGTGTCAACCACCAGGCGCGGCGCTGGTACGCCGTTCTGCGATGCTGCGGAGGGGCTCCTGGATCCACTGGAAGGTGAAGTCAGATTCCTCGGGCAGTCCTGGCGCAACGTGCCGCCCACACGTGCCGCGGCTCTGCGTGCGAGGATAGGCCGGGTCTTCTGCGACCCGCCCTGGGTGAGCAACCTGACCGTTTACGACAATTTGGCGCTTTCGACGAGGCACCATACATGCATGAAGGAGGCGGAGATACGGACGAGCATCGAGCGGCTCGCCATGGTATGCGGCGTGGATGCCGTTCCGTCGGGGCATGCCTCCACGGTTCGGAGCGACGTCCTGCAGCGGCTGCAATGGGTCAGGGCGTTCATGGGACAGCCGGAGCTCGCGCTGCTGGAGGAGCCGGGCGAAGGCCTGGCCGGCGGCGAGCTGCAGCGGCTCACACAGGTTGTGACACATGCGAGAAGCGAGGGCACGGCGGTTGTCTGGCTCACTTCGTCTCCTGACGAAAGCGGGATTCTGTCCTTTACACGACGATACGCGCTGCGCGACGGTATTATGTCGCCGTTTGAGAGTGACTGATCATGAAGAGAGAGCTCAAATTCAGGTATGCCGGCGAGCTTGCGGGCGGCCTGGTGATGCTCACGCTGGTATTGGCCGTGGGCGGCATCGTTCTGACCGGTCGGACGCAGGGCTGGTTCGAGCGCCGGTTCACGTTGCGTACCATGTTCGAGACGCCCAAGGGCAGCTTCGGACTGCGCGAAGGCAACGAGGTAATCATAATGAATGCCGTTGCCGGCCGGGTGGGGAAGATCGTGCCGACCGAGCAGGGACACCTGTCCTGTAGCTTCATCCTGAAGGAGCGTTTCCGCCAGTTTGTCCGGAAGGGCTCGATCGCGAGGGTGAAGAAAAAGTTCGGCGTTGCCGGGGACTCCTTCGTCGAGATAGAGGTCGCTGGTGCCGGATCCGCTGATAGGCGGGTCGTGTTGGACGGTGATTTCGTCGAGTGCGTGAAGGACGAGGAGATCATGGAGACGGCCCGGAAGGCGCTGGAGAACGTGCAGCGTGTTGCGCTGCCAATGCTCAAGGAGATCCAGGGCATCCTGCGCCATGCGAACGGCATCCTCGGGTTGCTGGACGAGGGTGAGGGTACGGCGGGGGCCCTGCTGAACGACAAGGTTCTTGCGTCCGATCTGAAGGGCGCCGTGTCGGACGCCAGGGACCTTCTCGACGAGACGCAGGGCACGTTTCGCGAGACCACGCGGCTGGTGAAGGCGGCCCAGAAACACTGGCTTTTCAGGAAGCACGTGGACAAGGAGCCGGACGATTCATGGCTCACGCCGGCAACGCATCGGATTCTCGAGCCGCGGGCGGAAGCGGGGCGCTACGAGCCGATTCTGCGCCGGGCCAGGGCGGCCGATGACTCAAAACAGATCGCCCGGAACGCCTGCAACCTTGCGGTTTGTCTCATCGATTCGGGACAGTACGAAACTGCGAGGCCGTATGTTATGGAAGCGCGGTCGGAGCTTATGGCGGCGGGCGGGAACCCTGCCGCCACATTCATGCTGGAAGCCTGGATACTGAAGTCCCTTAACAGTCGTGAGGCTGCGCTCGCGGCGGCGGAACGGGCAGTGGCGCTCTTGGAGAAGTCGGAGGACAGGGATGGACGCCTGGAGGGGAGCCTGCTGCTCGCGTCCCTGTATTGCGACGGGGGAGATGTCGAGCGTGCAACCGTGGTCCTGGACGGACTGAAACGGGCGGTAAGGAAGACCGAGTCCGCAAGGCTGAAGGCGTTGGCGCTCCAGGCGAGGGGCAGAATCCATTTGCTGGGCAAGGATCCGGAACAGGCGGCGGCACTTTTCGATTCCGGCGCGGCCCTGCTTCGAGAGGATGCGTCATACCTTAGGATGGCCGAATGCCTGGCGTCCGCCGCGGGCGCCTACGAGGCGGCGGGCGCGCGCGAAGATGCCGCGGATCGCTATTTCCGGTCGGGACGCAGCCTGCTGGCACTCGGCAGGAGGGAGCGGGGCGACGACCTGCTTGCGAAGAGCATGATCATAGCTAAGGAATTGGGGGACAACATGTTACTGCAACGCATCGGAAACCTGACGCCACGCGCTGCGCGCACGGAAACGGCGTCACCGGAAAAATTCTGAGATTCCTCGTTATTTCCATTGAGATTCTCCGTAATGTCGGCTATAAACCAAACGGAGGCTTGTATCGAGATAGGCCTAATCGAACCGGTATGAGGGACACCTATGGTCAAGTCCAGATCGGCCTCGCGAAAGGGGTCAACGAAGAAGCGGAAACCGACGAAGAACACCAGGTCGAAGTCCAGGTCCAAAGCCACATCGAGGAGCAAAGCCAAGTCAGGAAGCACCCGTAAGACCGCCGCAAAGCGGCGTTCCACGAAGAAGTCAGTCAAGAAAACCGCGTCCCGCAAGTCGGCAAAAAAGCCGGTACGTTCCGCCGGGGAGAAAACCAGAACCAAGTCTCGCAAACCCACCCGGGCCGAGGCCCGTACCAGGCGAAAGACCAAGGCGAAGGCATCTGCCCGTGTGAAGCTGAAAGCGAGGAAGGCCATCGGCAAGAAGAAGTCCAGGAAGGCGCCCGCCCGGCAGAGTGCCGCGCACAAGAACGGGGCGGACGACGGATCGAAGAATGTCCGCGAACAGCGCAATGAGAAGCTGAAAGAGCTGATCAAGCTCGCGGAGGCCCAGGGATACCTCACGTTTGACGACATAAACGAGACGATCCCTGACAGCGTAATCGAACCTGACGATCTTGAATCCTATCTCGTTTTGCTGAGGGGTATGGATATCGAGATAATCGAGTCATCGGCGGTGGACAAGTACAAGAAGACCGCCAAGGCGAAGGCCGGAGGCGGGAAGCTGGCAAAGCTTGACTTCTTCGATGACCCGATACGCATGTACCTCCACCAAATGGGGCAGGTCCCGCTGCTCACGAGGGAGCAGGAAGTGGAGATATGCAAGCGGATAGAAAAGGCGGAGATTACGACCAAGAAGATATTCGAGCAGTTCGCATTTGCCGCGCCGATGTACCTCGAACTGGCCGAGCGCCTGGAAACCGGGGGGGAACGTTTCGACCGGATCGTGACGGACAAGTTCGTTGACAGCCGCGACAAGTACCTTGCGCTGCTTCCGAAACTGAAGTCGAGCATAGCGAGGGACCATGCCAAGTACGTGCGGCAGTTCGGAGAGGCCAACAGGACGCGCCTGGCAAGATCGGCTCGAACGCGCAGGTTGAATGTGATGAACAAGACGCGGCAGCGTATCGCGCAGACCTACGCGAAGCTCCACTTCAAGCAGAAGGTGATCGAGGCAATGGCATCCCGGGCGGAGGATGTTTTCAGTGAACTGAAGCGTCACCTGGATGAGCTGGCGAAGATAGAGAAGATGCGGAAGAGCAAGAAGCGCACGAATCTGCTGCGCGAGAAAAGGAAACTCATCCGTGAAATGGAGGACCGGTTCTGCATGGAGTCCGACGAATGCATGCAGGCGGTCTCGGAACTGAAGGAGGCCATGCGAAACGGCCAGAAGGCGCGCACCGAAATGGTGGAGGCGAACCTCAGGCTGGTGATAAGCATAGTCAAGAAGTACATGAACCGGGGGCTGTCCTTCCTCGACCTGATTCAGGAGGGCAACACCGGTCTCATGAAAGCGGTGGAGAAGTTCGAATACCAGAGGGGATACAAGTTCAGCACCTACGCCACTTGGTGGATTCGGCAGGCAGCCACGAGGGCCATCGCGGACCAGGCCCGTACGATCCGCATCCCGGTGCATATGATTGAGACCATCAACAAGCTGCTCAGGGTGCAGAAGAAGCTCGTGCAGGAGCTGGGCCGGGAGCCCACCCCCGAAGAGGCCGCGGAAGAGATGGAGATGCCGGTGGAAAGAGTACGCGCCGTCTACAAGATGGCGCAGCAGCCCATTTCCCTGCAGAGTCCGGTGGGTGACGGCGACGACGCGCATTTTGGGGATTTCATCGAGGACAAGACGGCAGAGAATCCGTCCGAGATGACGGCCTACAGCATGCTCAAGGACCGCCTTAAGGATGTCCTGCACACCCTGACCGACCGCGAGCGCGCCGTGCTCGACTACCGGTTCGGACTGACCGATGGTTACTCCCGGACTCTGGAGGAGGTCGGGAAGGAGTTTGCGGTTACCCGTGAACGGATCCGCCAGATCGAAGCCAAGGCGCTGCGTAAGCTCCGGCATCCTACGCGGATGAGGAAGCTCGAGGGCTTCCTGGAGATGAAATAGCCAGGCATGTCTCGCGGGCACAGCGCATCCATTCGGCCCGAGGAAGGAAAGAATCCATGTACAGCAAGTACCTTGTTTCCGGAGAAAGTGTAGCGATCATATCGTCGTTCGCGTTGGCATGGTTCATCGTGGGCGTTCTCGTAGGCCAGCGCCTGCGGGAAGAGAGCCGACGGTCCAAGCGCGGCAAGCGGTCACAACGGCGCAAGAGCAAAAAGAGAGTGGAAATCTATGTTGGGAACCTCTCTTATGACGTGCGCGATCGTGATTTGAGAAAGTTGTTCGAGCCTTTCGGCAAGGTCGTTTCCGCCCGGATTATCGCGAACAAGTTCAACGGCAAATCCAAAGGGTTCGGGTTTGTCGAGATGGAGAACAGGACCGATTCGCTGGCCGCCATCAGGGCTCTGAACGGCAAGGAGTTCCGGGGACGCAAGGCGGTTGTGAACGAGGCCAAATCCCGTCCAAGGGACTGAGGCGGGCATCAGGTGCCGGGCGGCATTACGAGACCCTCGGCGATGGCCGTGGCAGCTTCGGGGCCATCGAGCTCGCGCACCAGGGCGAGAGCGAATTCGAAGGCTGTGCCGGGGCCCTGGCTCGTGACCACGTGCCCATCGACAACCACCCTGTCGTCCGTGATTTCGGCAGGTTGCGTCAGGTCTGCCCTGGCAGCCGGGTGACACGTGGCCCGCCGCCCCTCGAGAACCCCGGCGGCCTGAAGCACCAGTGGACCCGCGCAGATTGCGGCGGCGGTCTTGCCGGCCTGCACGAAGGAACGCACCGCTTCCAGCACCTGTTCGTCGGCCACCAGGGCCCGGGTGCCGCCGGCGCCGCCCGGGATCACGAGAACATCGAACGTGGCGGGATCAACATTTGTCCAGGCGGTGTCACACACCAGCTTCACGCCCCGCGAGGCAAGCACCTGCATGTCGGACATGGCGGCGGCCACCACTTCCCAACCCGCACGGCGTAGTGTGTCAATGACAATGACGGCCTCCATTTCCTCAACGCCGGGAGCAAGGGGAACGAGCACACGAGCCATGTTGTACCTCGCCTCAGAGGACCTTGTTGATCTTCTGGGTTCTTTCGCGGGTCTTCTGGAAGTCCTTTCCGCCGGATCGAACTGCCTGGATGCCGGCCCGGAGGAGAAGGGAAAGGGCGGCAGCGGCGATGAGGCCCAGCGCCAGGACGAAGAGCGATTTGAAATACGGTCCCCTGAAGAGGAAGCACGTTGCGGGGCCCACGACGGCCAGGAAGAGGAAAAGTCCTGCGACCACGGGTACCAGCACTTTGTACAGCTCGGCTTGGAAATAGGGTGTTATGTACAGGTTTGCCGCGGCAACACCGGCGATACCGATGACGATGCCACCCAGCACGATTCCGATCGCGCGGCCGGTCCCCGTGAGGGGGAACTTGAACGAACGCGTGGTTTTGTCGACCACGGCGACAAACGCGACCAGGCTAAGCAGCAGCAGCGCCCCCAGTTCGGTGTTGCTCTGCGGGTCGCCCGTCAGCAATTTCAGGATACTCAGGATTTCCTCTGTCATGATTCCCTATCCTCGCACGGTGTTGCATCGCACATGGTTAAGCCGACAGTGCGACAGGATAGCCGACACCTTCGCGTCTGTCGACCGGAAAAGACGACGGTTCTTATTGTCTCAAGTGCGCTTCGCCCTATAATACTCCGAGGGCTATCCTAGTGAATGGCCCGTTGCATTTGGTGGCGGGACAACCCATGGAGGATACGATGACAGCCGAAAATCCCGAGAATGCGCCGGAATTGGACGCGCGCCAGGTGGATGAAATGGTCAGGTGCCTGGGGGTGGTGGTGAACAACACTTTCCTGTATGGCGAGGATCACGGCGTGACAGCCGAATCCAGCGAGACGTGTTTCGCGATGCTGACAGGGCTCCTTGATACGGCGGATGAGTTGATGATTATGCGAACGGATGACGAACTGATGGTCAACAACCAGCCCGTGGAGCAGAAGAACCCGCTGGTTGTCTCCCTCATCCAGCGCATGGGCGAGCTCGAAATGTCCAATCTTACGCTGACGAGGGGGTTGACGAGGGAGGAATTCCATACGCTGATCGGTATACTGACGGCGAAACACGAAGAGATCCAACAGCTCGGCGGGCTCGCCGGGATCCTGAGGCAATTCAACGTGGAACACGTAGCAACCCGCGTTGTTTCGTACGTAGCGATAGACGAGACGGCGGAAGAGGTCATAGCGAAGAAGGACAAGGAAGAACTGGAAGCCGAAGCCGCGGCTGAACGCGACGCCGTCAAGGCATTTCTCGAAGGCGCTGATGCATCGGGGGCGGGCGGCGCAGCCATGGCGGGTCTCGAGAAGGTCGGCCCGGACTCCGACGCGATGAGCGATATCATTATTGGGGTCGCCGATACGAAGCAGAAAGGCCTTGGCGATGCCGAAGGCGATGAGTCGGGGGGAGAAGAATTCGCGGAACTCGTGGCGGGTTGTGTCAGGAGGGCCTACGGCCAGCTGATGAAGTCTCCCGGGCTGAAGACCCAGAAAGCCAAGAAGGAATTGTCGAAGACCCTGACGGCACTGGAGAAGCAGCTCCTCAGTCGCATGGAGGAGGTCTGCGAGGGAGTAAGTGACGGCGACAAGAACACAATAGTGGACGCCATCGAAGGGCTGGTCGACGAGCTGAAGATCGATTCCCTGGCGTCCGACTACATGAAGAAGCGAAGCGCCATAGAGGCCAACGAGAAGAAGATCCTTCGTTACCTGAAGGCCAAGGGCCTGGAGGAGCTGGCCAACACGGATATCGAGGCGAAGCTTGCGGAGGCGGGCCTCACAAAGACTGATTGGCAGAAGCTCCTGATCAAGAGCGGCATAAGCGGCGCGGGCAAGCTGGATGAGGACAGCGCGATGGCGGCGGTCGGGCATATCGGCATCCTGTTGTCCGGTCTCGACAAGGCAGCGAAGAAGGCCGAGGCGGCCGGCGGCCCGGCGACCACGGCCGAGGCGGATGTGGTTGAAGATGCCGTGCGGAAGGTTGGGCAGGAGGTGACCAACCTGGTAACGACTACGGGACGCAAGATCCAGAAACTGGTCGAGGAGGTGCGGGAGGATGAGCAGGCCGCGGAGACCATCGAGTCCGAGGCACGGGAGCAGGGCAAGGGGCCGAGAATCTCGCGCAGGCAATTGCTCGCGAGATTGGCCGAGGTCGTCCAGGAATTGTGCCAGCCGTTGACAGTTATCAGCACGTCGGTGGGAATGCTGCAATCCGGCCGGCTTGGCGAGGTGAGCGAGCAGCAGTCCGGGATGCTGCGGTTGGCGGACGAAAGCGGTCGGAAAATGCGGACGCTGGTGGACCACTTGCTGGAAATATCAGGTTTACCCACGACTCTCTCGCCGGATGAGAAGGTCCAGTCGTCGATCTACGACTGAGGAGGTTCCTCACGTGTCTTCGAAGCCGGAACTTTCCAAGACGATGCGCATCGACATCCACCCGGATTTTCTGGGTCAGTCGCTGGCGCGAAAGAAGAGCAAGCTCGGGAAGAGCGGGCCGCCGCGGCCGCCTTCGACCAAAAGACCATCGGTCAAGTCGCTCTCCGACTACGAACGCCTCATGGAGTGCATCTACGATGGGGTTCTCATCACCGGGGCCGAGGGGGATATCGTGGATTTCAACGAGCGTGCGGTCGATTTCTTCTTCTGTGACAGGAACGAGCTCCGTGGCACCAGGGTGATCGAGTTGATATCGGGGGCCGACGAGTCGTTGCTCTCGGCCATACGCGGCAACCTGGCGGAACACCGGCATACGCTGATCGAGGCGCACTGCATCCGGCGTGACTCGTCCATGTTCCCCGCGGAGATCGCGGTGAACGAAATCGAGTTGGGCAACGGCGGACGTCTCTGTTTCCTGGTACGGGACGTTTCCGTCCGCAAAGGTGCACAGGAGGCGCTGGAAGATGCCGTGGCCCGGCTCGAGGCTCACGACAGGGCGAGAACCCAGTTCGTGTCCAATGTCTCCCACGAACTGAGGACCCCCCTAACATCGATGATCTACGCGATCTCCAACATGCTGCGCGGAGTCCTGGGGCCGATACCCGAACGGGTGCGGGGGTATCTGGAGATGTTGTACGGGGATAGCAAGAGGCTGGCGATGACGGTGAACGACATACTGGACTTGAGCAAGGTGGACAACAAGACGCTGAGCCTCGCCCGAACAAAGATACCTTTTGCCATGTTCGTGGACCGCAGCGTAGAGGCGCTGCGCGTGCAGGCGGAACAGAAGGGGATATCCCTGGGACTGGCAACCGGTGGAATCTGGTTCGTGGATTGCGACCCGCAAAAAATGGAGAGGGTGATTTTGAACGTGGTGGGTAACGCAGTGAAATTTACGCCGAAAGGCGGTATTGTGGACGTCTCTGTCGGCGACGATCCCGGGAGCTCGGGGCGTGTCAGGCTGGAGGTACGGGATACCGGGGTCGGAATTCCGCCCGAGGCGGTAGCCAAGGTGACGGAAAGGTACTTCACCGTGGGGGAACAGCCGAGCGGATCGGGGCTCGGGCTTGCAATTTCGAAGGAAATAGTGGAGTGTCATGGCGGGACGCTCGAAATCGTCAGCCCGGCACCGGGCGCGGAAACAGGGACACAGGTGAGCATAGTCTTGCCGCGGGTGAGCCCGCCCAGGATACTGCTGGTGGACGATGACGAGCGCGTGTTGACGGTGCTGACGGAGCAGGTGTCCAGGCAGGGGTACGCCACGTTGACCGCCATGGATGGAGCGGAGGCCCTGAGGCTCGTGGAGGAGGAACGGCCCGACCTGGTCGTTCTGGACCTGATGCTGCCGGAAGTCGAGGGCACCGAGGTGATACTGAAGATGAAAAGCAATGAAGCTCTCACGAAGACCCCGATCATCGTGGTCACCGGCGCCCATGTGGGCGAAGCCAAGTCCCACCTCCTCCACAGCTTTGCCATACCCGCACTTGCGAAGCCGTGGCGCGAGGCCGAGCTGATCGACTGGATCGCCGGGGCGTTTCTGGGCAAGGGGACAATAGGTTAAGGGATACCGAGATGAAGGAAAAGATCCTCCTGATAGACGACGATACCAGCCTGCTGGTTACGTTGAGCGATTTTCTCAACTTCGAGGGGTACGATGTCACAACGGCGGATTCCGGGGAGCAGGGCCTGGCGAAGCTCAAGGGCCTGGAACCCGACCTGATAATACTGGACATGAGCATGCCCGGCATGGGAGGTGTCGGCTTCCTCAGGGAGATGTCCTCGGCTGAAGGTAAGCCGGAGTACCCCGTACTGGTTCTGACGGCCAGGGCCAATATGGCGGACTTCTTTGCGACTATGGACGTGGACGGCTTCATTGCGAAGCCGTGCGAACCGGATGATCTCCTGGCCGCGATCAACAAGATACTGGGCTCCTCGCCCGTCAAAGCGGGTGTTGACCGGCAAGTTGGAGCTCGACGGAAAGTGCTGCTCGCGGAGGATGACGCCGCCGTGAACGAGAACCTGATTTCGGCTTTTGCCCGGGCGGGCTACCTTGTTGAGAGCGTTCTGAAGGGACCCGATGTGCTGGAGAAGGCGATTGTGGGCAAGCCCGACGTGGTGGTGATGAAGCTCGTTCTCGCGAACATGAACGGGGATGCGGTGGCCGGGATGCTGAGCGAGATGCCCAATACGGAGAGTATCCCGATCGTCCTCTACGACGACAGTGGGGCGGGAGGGCCCGAGGAGAAATACAGGAAGGCGGTCAAGTCCATCAGGAAGCTCCTGACGGAGAACAACCCACCCGCCCTGGTGGCTGCGGTTGAGCAGGTGCTGGCCGGCTGACCGGCACCCGGGAGGAAGGGGAATAACATGCGCTGCCCGAAGTGTGAGCATCTCGAGGACAAGGTGATCGACAGTCGGTCCGCACGGAATAACGCCGTGATACGGCGACGCAGGATGTGCCTGCGCTGTGGCCACCGTTTCACCACCTACGAGGAGGTCGTGAAGGCCAGGCTCCGCGTTATCAAGCGCGACGGCCGTCACGAGGAACTGGACAGGGCAAAGCTGGTGAGCGGAATCCAGCGTGCTTGCGAGAAGCGCCCCATCGGGGCGGAGAAGATCGACTCTATTGTCGATGGGCTGATCGACGAGCTGGAAAGCGAATACGAAAAAGAAGTGCCCAGCAGCGCGATCGGCAGAAAAGTGATGGAGCGCCTCGAGAAGCTCGACGAAGTCGCGTTCGTGCGCTTTGCGTCGGTATACCGGCGTTTCAAGGATGTGAACCAATTCCTGAGTGCCGTGGAGGGATTGATAGGCAAGGAAGATGATATTTGACCCGCTCAGAGCCCCTCTGCGTGAATCCGCCGTGGTAACGCAGATCGTCAACGGCGTGGCGGACTCGTGCGGTGACGAGCCCGTTGCGCATTCCACGGAGGTGGTGGAGTTGGCGCGGGCAGTCGAGCATTTTATCAACGAGAGCGGGGCGGCTGATTCGGTACAGTCGGATCACCTGACTATTCTTGCGTCGAAGGCGCTGACCTCGATTGGTGAAATGGGGGCAGCCCGGAAACTGGTGTTGTTCGGGACGGGCATGGTACGGCCCTCCGAATGGGTCATAACTGGTTTTGAAAGTGCGTGGGTTCTGGATCTGAGACGGATAACGGTGCGGAACGATACTTCCTTGGAGTTGGTGTTCTTCACGAATCTCGATACTATCGTCAACTCGATAGCCGATGTGTGGGATGGATCCGACGGGCGGGGGGTACTTGGCTTGCGGCATGTCTGTGCGGCTGCAGCTTCCCTTCTCGGGTCCGTGGACAACAAGAAGAAGCTCGCCGGGCTGGCGTTGGAGATCAAGGCGTTGTGTTCGAGCCGGCTTGAACAGATCAGAAAGGTGAGGGGATGGGGAAGCGCTCCAGTCGTAATGAATCTCGATACCTAGCGAACCCGGTATGGGGATCCTGCACGCGGCGGGCTTTTATCAAGGCCGGCGCACTGGCTGTTCCCGGGCTGCTCGCCGGCCGCGTGGCCCGTGGTGCAGCGGTGAAGCGCTCCCTGCCGGTCGTTGATCTCGGGTTTATCTCGGCCGAGCTGACGCTGGTTCCGCGTGACGAGTGGGCCAGCACGAAGCCGAAACCGTGGCTGCTGCGGGAGGCGGGTGTCTTCGACCGCTTGACCGTGCATCACGCGGGCCTGGCCGTCAACAAGCACACGATCAAGAATGCGGTGATGAACGACCTCCAGAACATCCAGGCCGGTCACATCGACAAGAAGTATGCCGATATCGGCTACCACCTGGTGGTGGACTACGCGGGGCGCGTTTGGGAAGGACGGTCGCTGGCATACGAAGGCGCGCACGTTGCGGGACAGAACGAACACAATATTGCCGTCATGCTGCTCGGGAATTTCGAAGAGCAACGCGCATCGGACGAGCAGGTTGCCACAATGGTTCGGCTGGTAGGGCTGCTGCGCAAGCAATACGATATCAAGGCTCACCGGGTCTACGGGCACCGTGACCTGGGGCCGAGCGCGTGCCCGGGGAAGAACGTCTACCCCTATCTGGCGAAGCTGAAATCTCCGAAGAAGACTGGAGGAGTGGAATGATATCCGAAGAGCAGATCAGGGCGCAGTTGGCCAACATACTCGAGGAGACGGCCTTTGACGGTCTGGGTGAGCGCTCGGTCGGCAAGGTCAGGGATTCCTACAAGCAGGATGGGCGCCGCATACTCATTACCAGCGACCGGATATCTGCCTTCGACTGCGTGCTGGGAACGATTCCGTTCAAAGGCCAGGTGCTCAACCAGATAGCCGGGTTCTGGTTCGAGAAGACCTCGGATATCGTGAAGAACCACGTGATTGCGGTACCGGATCCCAACGTGATGGTAGTCTCCGAATGCGAGCAGCTGCCGCTTGAATTTGTGGTCCGCGGCTACATAACGGGTGTCACCAAAACCTCCGCGTGGTACAACTACGAGCAGGGCGTCCGCAACTTCTGCGGGAACGAGCTGCCCGAGGGGCTAAAGAAGGATCAGAAGCTCGAGAGACCAATTCTGACGCCGACCACGAAACTCGAAAAGCACGACCGGCCCATATCAAGGGACGAGGCGATCGCCGAGGGCCTGATAGACGTGGAATCATTCGACACCGTGGCCGATATCTGTTTCCGCCTGTTCCAGCGGGGAGTCGAGCACGCCGCTTCCCGGGGGCTGATTCTCGTGGACACGAAGTACGAGATCGGCAAGCTTGGCGACGATTTCGTGGTCAGCGACGAGATCCACACACCGGACTCGTCACGATACTGGTTCTCGGACACCTACGAGGAGCTCTTCGATGCGGGCGAGTCGCAGCGGAAGATCGACAAGGAGTACGTTCGTGAGTGGCTTGCCGCCCAGGGGTTCACGGGTGACGGAACGCCGCCGGCGCTCCCGGACGACGTTCGCGTGGAAGCCGCAAGGCGGTATATCCAGGCCTACGAGACTGTGACGGGACAGGACTTCGTCATGACCGACGAACCGATGCGGGAGCGCATAGCAAAGGCCCTGGAGCCCTACAGGGTCTAACCCAGCACTGACACCACACGGTCCATTGCCTCGACCACTTTCTCGTGGTCGTTGAAGGCGCTTATGCGTACGTAGCCGGCGCCACATGCCCCGAAACCGCTGCCGGGTGTGACCACGACCCCGGCCTCGTTGAGGAGGAGATCGAAGAACTCCCAGGAGTCTTTTCCGGTGCCTACCCAGATATACGGGGAGTTTTCGCCTCCGGCCAGCGCGTAGCCGATCCCGGACATCCTTTCCCTTATCAGGCGGGCGTTCCCGAGATAGTAGTCGGTGAGCTCGCGGGTCTGGACCCTGCCCGCCTCGCTGTAGACGGCCTCCGCGGCCCGTTGGACCGGGTAGCAGACGCCGTTGAACTTGGTGGTGTGCCTCCGGTTCCACAGGGGGTGGACCTCCTGCTCGTTGCCGGCGGCGTCGTAGGCCACGCACGAGTGCGGAACGACGGTGTAGGCACAGCGCGTGCCCGTGAATCCCGCGCTCTTTGAGAAGCTCCTCAGTTCGATGGCGACTTCGCGGGCGCCCTCGATTTCGTAAATGCTGCGCGGCAGTTCCGGGTCTCGGATGAACGTCTCGTACGCAGCGTCGAATACTATGAGCGCCTTGACCGACCGGGCGTAGTCCACCCATGTGGCGAGCTGCTCGCGGGTGACCGTAGCGCCGGTGGGGTTGTTCGGGAAACAGAGGTAGATGAGGTCCACCTCGTCCGATGGAAGGTCGGGCACGTAGCCGTTGTCGCTGGTGCATTCGAGGTATACCAGCCCGTGGTAGCGTCCGTCAGTCCATTCGCCCGTACGGCCGGCCATGACGTTGGTGTCGACGTATACGGGGTAGACGGGGTCGGGCAGGGCTACCCTGAGGTTCGTTGCGAATATCTCCTGGATGTTGCCGACATCGCACTTGGCGCCGTCGCTGATGAATACTTCATCGGCCGAGATGTCGGCGCCGCGGGATTTGAAGTCGTTCTCCGCCACGGCCTCTCGGAGGAACTCGTACCCCTGCTCCGGACCGTACCCGCGGAAGGCACTCTCAGAGCCCATTTCGTCCACGGCGGCGTGGAACGCCTTGATGCAGGCCGGGGGGAGGGGGCGGGTAACGTCCCCGATGCCCAGCTTGATGATGTTCCTGTCGGGGTTGCTCTCCTGGAACGCCCCAACGCGTTTCGCGATGTCCGCGAAGAGATATGATGCCTGCAGCTTGAGGTAGTTCTCGTTTACTCGGATCATGCGTGCTTCCCTCGGCTTTTCGTCGTCTTCGTCACCCGTCGGCCCGCGAGCTACACGGGGTCGAGTATCCATCTCCTGTTATACCAGAACCACTGTGCAGGGTCCTTTCTGATCACCTCCTCAAAAATTCGAAGAACGGAGCAGGTTATTCTGCCGACATCTTCCTCTTTGTCGAGGTTTTTGTCGGGCCAGATGGGATCCCAGATGTCCATCTTGTGCGCGTACCAGCCGATGCGCGTTACCGTTCCCGGGAACACCGGGACGTTTGCGTGCATTGAGAAGGAGGCAAGGCCCTTGCCGATGTTGGCTGTGCCACCGAGGAACGGAACCGGCACCCCGTTGGCTCTGACGCGCACGTCCGAAAGTATGGCCAGCAGCTGCCCGCTCTTGAGGCGTTTGAGAATGGTTCTGGGTGTGCCGGCGCCCCTGAGGACCGTATCGTGCGCGAGCTGGGAACGGAGACGTTCAATGTAGGCGTTCATCAGGGTGTTCTTCTGTTCCGCTCCGATACTGAAGATGGGGAGGCCGTTCAGCCGGTAGGCTTTCGCCGACATTTCCCAGGACCCCATGTGGGGTAGAGCCAGCAAGCAGCCCCGGCCCGTGTCGCAGTGGGCTCGGAGCACGTCCATGGTTCTTCCGTAGTCGAACATGGCATCGATCTGTCTGCCGCTCATGCGCGGGGCGCGAACCATTTCCACGGCCGAGAAGATGATGTTGCGCCAGGAACGCCAGGCGATAGCTCGGACCTCCCGTGGCGGGAAACGGTCGCCGAAGACGGACCGAATACGGTTCTGGGCTTCACTGGCCCTGGCGCTGAACACGAGGAAGGCCAGGCGGGCATGGAGCCAGGCGACAGCGAGAGCCGTGCGGTACGGGAGTACGCTCAGTCCGCCCGTGATGGCCCTGAAGGCCGCGTATTCAACAACATGTTTCGGTCTGTGTTTCATTTCAGTTCGCGCTTCCTGATGAGCCTGAGGAGATGGCTCTGCACCATGGAAACCGCGCCAGCCGGACAGATTTCATGACAGCAACAGCAACCGATACAGCTGTCCGGCAGCAGCTTCGGCCTGTCCGCTCCGTCCGGCAGCCGAAGTGCATCGACAGGGCAGGCTTTCACGCAGCGGCCGCAAGCCGTGCAGCGCTCGGATACCGCGGGGCGGATCCAGAACAGGGGGCCCAGCAGCTTCACGAGGGCGCCCGGAATCAGGCGGGCACGCAGCGTGCCCGGCGTGCGGAAACCCTTGACGGTTACGTCCTCCAGTGCCGCTCCAACAACCTCTATTGGTTCGTGCCTGGAATCAAGGAAATTCCGAAGATATGGCACTGCACGGGGCCGCACGTCCAGTACCTTGCACAGTACGAGATCGAGTGCCTCCGGATCAGCGGACGCGGCGATGAATCCCAACTCGATGGGCGTGCCGTTGGAAGGTCCGTCTCCCTGCATCCCGACAATGCCGTCGGCGACGGAAAGTGCTGGTGGCACAACGCTGCATATCTCCAGCATCAGGCCGGCGATGTCACTGGGCGTGGGCAACATCTTGTGAAAGTGTGCTTTCTGGTAGCCCGGCAGGACTCCGTACATGTTTTTCACGGCGCCGGTGAGGGTTGTGAGCACGTGTGTTTTGACCTTTGGGATATTGATGACGACGTCAGCTTCCACAACGGGCCTGGCGACGTTGAACGAGTAGCCGCTTCTTTCGAAACGGACCGAGCCGGCGCTCTCGAAATTGAGCAACGGCACGTCTTCCCGTTCGCACAGGTTTGCGAGTCCCGTTTGCTGCCACACGCGCTCGAGTTTGACCGCGCTTGCCGGGCTGTCACCGACGACGGGGGAAGCGCCGCGGTCGCGCACGATTCGGATCAACGCCCGCACGACCTCGGGGTGAGTGGTGACCGCCTGCGCCGGCAGGCGATCGCTGAGAAGGTTCGGCTTGAGCAGGACCTTCTGGCCGGGCTGTACGAAGGCGCCGATGCCGCCGAGCCCGCCCAGGAGCTTCTCGAACGACTTCCGCAGGCCGGGGCCGTAGGTGGAGCATTTTGCCAGTGCAACCATCATAGGTGGGTCGAATACTTACCAGAGCGGGCCTGCTCCAGGCAATCCGAATCACACTCCGTGGAGTCAGACGGCAGTTACGATCTGGGGTGATCTGGGGTTGCAATTCGGAGGGTGATCAAATATATTGTGCGGTCCTTTCGTCGGGGCCCGTAGCTCAGTTGGTCAGAGCAGGGGACTCATAATCCTCTGGTCGCTGGTTCGAGTCCAGCCGGGCCCACCAATCAAAACCCCTGTAAACACTGGGGTACGTCAATAATGACGGGTTGTATCGCCTAGTGCGCCGTCTCTTCCGTGTCGCTTCCTGTCGGGTTCTGTACCTTCCTTTTCTATCCCCGCCCTCGCTGTCAGTGGCACACAGTAGCACACGCCATGGTGGCCGCGGCTGCAAGCGCGAAGAACACGCCAGGGACAAGAGTACGCTCACGCCTCAAAAAGGGAGCAACGGCGCCCACGTCAGTAACGACCAGATCGACAGTCTGTCAGGGGGGTCGAAAGTAGGCGAGTTTCCTAACGTTTTTGCCGTTTTGTGACCGCGTGAAACGGGGCGAGATAGGGTGAGTCGTATCTTTTTCGTAGCAACCGTGAATTGCCCTCATCCGGGTGGGTGGCTTGAGTCTATTTCTTGGGGAGATGTCTTTGGAACCTAGGGGAACCCGGGAGGACCGGGATCTACGTGGCTTTGTGGCGGCCCGAGCTAGATCATGAACCGGACGATTCACGCGCAAGCAGTGCGTGTAGACAATGTCTCTGATGCGCGGAGGACTCAGGCCCAGATCCATGGCAACACTGTTGCAGGACTCTCCTCCAAGAACACGCCGGGCTATCGCTAGGTTTCGCCCTGTCTTTTCCCTCGGATTGGGCATGGACCAGAACATACCACATGAGGCGTCACCGTGTGGTCGTCCCTATGCTCTGAGACTATCGCCCCTAGGGCTGCGCCTGCCCCCGCAGAAAAGACGGGACAGAACCTTGGCGATCGTGTATAACCGGGGACATGAAATCAACAACCAGTATCAAAGAGAAGCTCTCGACCCCTGAAA
>Ga0272442_10004359_pt1 | contig 19416 bp, 13 predicted proteins | sample SSMForm2O_FD_200262 | JGI IMG/M metagenome (GOLD analysis project Ga0272442, IMG submission 200262) | Marine sediment archaeal communities from Little Sippewissett salt marsh, Falmouth, MA, United States - SSM-Form-2O | ecosystem: Environmental > Aquatic > Marine > Wetlands > Sediment ... | reverse complement strand
AGCCCAGGTGGATATCCATGAGACCAGTCTGGAAAAAATTCGATTGGGACTTCCGGCCGTTATCACAATCGATGCGCTGGCGGGCAAGAAGTTTTTAGGCCGAGTGACTTCGATCGCTCCCTTGCCGGATGCGCGAAGCATGTGGATGAATCCCGACCTGAAAATCTATCCCACGGACGTACACTTGGAAGACACCGACAACTCGCTGCGTACGGGTATGAGCTGCAAGGTTGAGATCATCATTGCGCAATATGACGATACCGTGTATGCGCCGGTTCAGGCGGTATTGCGCGTCGGAGGCAAACACACCGTTTTCGTCGTCAAGGATGGGTTGATCGAAGAGCGAACCGTCGAGGTGGGCCTGGACGATAACAACATGATCCGAATCGCCAGCGGCCTTGAGGAAGGAGAAGTTGTCTTAATGACGCCTCCACTCCAGGCCGCATCCTTGACACCCGGCTCGCGTACCGAGGGAGTTGGAACACTCGACGTTAACGATGTCGAAACAAACACCATGAAAGAACGGGTCAATCAGAAGCTTCAGGAAGCCAACGGAACCGGACAAGGTGATCCTCGACAGGGACCTCCAAGCCAAAGGGGACAACAGGCTCCGGCATCCGGCGATATGGAACAAATGAGGCAGCGCTTCGAGAATATGACGCCGGAAGAGCGTAAGAAGGAAATGGAGAAAATGCGAAAGCAATTCGAGAACATGTCACCGGAGGAACGAGAGAAATTACGACAACAACGTCAAGGCCAGGGCAGAGGGCAACGGCAAGGAGGCGACCAAAGACAGGGAGGCGGCCGAAGGCAAGGAGGCGGCCCGGGCGGTGGTCAGAGACAAGGAACTGGTTCGGGTGACGGCCAGAGGCAAGGAGGCGGTCCCAGTGGCGACCAAAGACCTCGCAGGTCGGGAGGAAACCCATAGATGAATGAGCAGACTCTGTCCACAAACAATGACGAAATTATCCGGCTCGAGAAGGCGCGCAAAATCTACCAGATGGGGACAGAGCAGGTCAATGCGCTGGCCGGGATTGATATTTCGTTCAACAAAGGAAGCTTCTGGGCGATCATGGGACCGAGCGGATCCGGCAAGAGCACGATGATGAACATTCTCGGATGTCTCGACCGCCTGACCTCCGGCTCGTATTTGCTTGACGGCCGGGACGTCAGCCGGCTCGATGATGATTCACTCAGTGATTTCCGACTCCGGTACCTCGGCTTCATCTTCCAGAGTTTCAACCTGATCCCCCAACTGACTGTCCAAAGAAATATCGAATTGCCGCTTTATTATCTGGGGTGGGAAGCACGGCAAAGCGCCGAGCGTGCGAAGGAGCTTGCCGAGCAGGTCGGACTCGGAGACCGGCTGGGCCATCGGCCCACGGAGCTTTCCGGCGGCCAGATGCAGAGAGTGGCAATTGCCCGCGCGTTGTCAAACGACCCACAAGTCATCTTTGCAGACGAACCCACCGGAAACCTGGACTCGGCCACAGGCGAGCAAATCCTGGAATTGTTGATCAAGTTGAACGAGCTCGGCAAAACGATTATTATCGTCACGCATGAACCTGCCATCGCAGCGCACGCCCATAAACGGCTACACATGCTGGATGGCCTGATCGACCGAATCGAAGGAGACGAAAGATGAGACAGACTCGAATCGTGCGAAATATATGGCTCGGTATCGAGAATTTGCTGCTTCATAAGCTGCGCTCGTTTCTGACCATGTTAGGCGTCGTCTTCGGGGTGGGCAGCGTCGTGGCGATGCTTTCGGTCGGCGAGGGCGCCAGCAAAGAAGCGCTCGAGCAAATCAAGAAGCTCGGCAGCAATAATATCATCATCTCGTCGATGAAATCGGCCGAAGAGGAGGCCACGAGCACCCAACATTCCCACATGAGCATCTACGGCTTGACCTATGACGATTATCGCAGAATTTCCGCCAGTTTTAAAAATATCAAGTCCACGGCGCCGGTGAAGATCACGCGAAAGGATTCGCGCTTGCTTCAACGGGTACTGGAATTGCGCATCGTCGGAACGACCCCCGAATGGTTCAAGCTCGTGCCTCGCCAAGTTTTGGCCGGGCGGGTTCTTCTGGCGAGCGATTTATCCAATAATGCCCCGGTGGCCGTATTGACGGAATTCGGCGCTCGCAAGATTTTGGCTACCGAGAGCACTATCGGTCAAACCGTCCGTTTCGGCAGCGATCAATTTGAGGTTGTCGGCATCGTCAAAAGCGAAAGCGGCCAAGCCGGAAATATCCAGATTCCCGACCAGAATATCGACGCGTACATTCCCATCGAGGTGGCACGCCGATACTTCGGTGATATGTTTACGAAGCGCACTTCCGGGGGAGATGAACGCGAACTGGTTGAGCTGCACCAGGTTATCGTCCAGGTGGAAAATCCAAAACAAGTGGAGGCCGTCGCGGCGGGCATCGAACGCATGCTGGAGAGGTTTCATAAAAAAAAGGATTACGTCGTCAGCGTGCCTCTGGCGCTGCTCAAACAAGCCGAAGCCACAAAGCGAACCTTCAACATCGTCCTCGGATCGATCGCGGGCATCAGCCTGCTCGTCGGCGGTATCGGCATTATGAACATCATGCTGGCCTCGGTCACGGAACGCACGCGCGAAATAGGCATCCGGCGCGCCATCGGCGCCAAACGCCGACAAATCATCTACCAGTTCCTGATCGAAACCGTGGTGCTTTCGACGATGGGAGGGATCATCGGCCTGGGCATGGGGGCGCTGATCCCGTTTTTGATCACGTACTTCTCCGGGATGGTCACCGTGATGACCCTAAAAGGGATCCTCTTGCCGCTGTTAATCAGCATGAGTATTGGTATTCTTTTCGGATTGTACCCGGCCATCCACGCCGCGAAAGTCGATCCCATCGTGGCCTTGAGGCATGAGTAGCACCGCCTGCCCCTTTGGCAGGCTCCGAGCGCAGCCAAAGGAAGCGCTTGGAAACCGAGATTTTTACACAAGACAACGATCTGCAATGCCTTTGGTCACAATGTGATGATGTTTTCCCATAAAAAGCAAAACAAAAGTCATCGACGCAACCGAAACAAAGCGGCTGACTCCTTCGGGACCACTCCGAGATTGTCCGTAGGGAAACGGCTTTTGTTTGCGACCATCACCCTTGTCGTCCTATTCATACTGACCGAAATCATATTGGCGGTTTTCGGCGTGCGTCCGGTCCTGTACGATAAAGATCCTTACGTCGGATTTTCATCAATCCTCCCGCTTTTCGTCGAGCAGACCGGGCCGGACGGGAAAAAAATGATGGTGACGGCGGAGAACAAGCTGGGGCTTTTCAATCCCCAGCAGTTTACCACCCAAAAATCCTCCGGCGCGTACCGGATTTTTTGTACGGGCGGCTCAACGACGTTCGGCCGGCCTTATGACGACGCGACGTCGTTCTGCGGGTGGCTGCGCGCCATGCTGCCGAAGGCCGATCCCTCTCGTTCGTGGGAGATCATTAACGCCGGCGGTGTGAGCTATGCCAGCTACCGTATGACGGCATTGATGGAGGAATTGATTCGCTATCAGCCCGATCTGTTCATTATCTACTCGGGCCACAATGAGTTTCTCGAACGGCGAACGTACAGCCGGATCATTGAAACGCCCGAGGCCATACGCGGTCTGGGCGCGATGGCGAGCCGAACGCGTCTCTACACAGTGATTGAGAGCCTCGTTAGCAGGCTGGGCAAACCTTCCGGCAAAACGGATGCGGAGCGCGCCCATCTGTCCGCCGAGGTTCAGACGATGCTCGCAGATTCCGTCGGGCCGGAAGACTATTATCGCGACGAGGAACGATATCAACGCATTCTCGATCATTTTCGCTACAACCTGCGCCGCGCCGTGGATATCGCGCGTTCCGTTGACGCGGCGGTGATCCTGGTAACCCCCGCCTCGAATCTGAGACACTGTTCCCCGTTCAAGAGCGAACATCGAGACGGCCTCAATGACATCGACCGCCACCGCTGGCATGTGCAGTTTGATCGGGCGAGCAAGGCGTTTGCTGCGAACCATTGGGATGAAGCCCTGGCGAGCCTCGATGAAGCACTAACCCTTGACGACCGCTATGCCCAAGCTCACTATGGGCGCGGTCGCATCCTGTGGGAGTTAAAACGGCACGATGAGGCAAAGAAAGCCTTCATGCGGGCCCTCGAGGAGGACGTGTGCCCCCTGCGCGCGCCGACGGCGATGCTGCATATCGTTCAGGACGTCGGTAACGAGCGGGACGTTCCCGTGGTAGATTTTGCCGGGCTTCTGGAACGATTATCCGAATACGCTACACCGGGCGAAGAGCTGTTTCTCGATCACGTCCACCCCACGATTGAAACGAACCGCCGGCTCGCCCTGTTTCTGCTGGATACGATGCACGAACGAGGAATCGTTCATTTCACAAGCGCATGGGACGATGCCCGGATCCAGCAAGTAACGAAAGAGGTCGAAGAACGTCTTGATAACAGGGCCCACGGTTATGCGTTGCGCAATCTGACGAGGGTGTTCCAGTGGGCGGGCAAATTTGAGGAAGGACACAAGCTGGGCCTTCGCGCCGCGCAGTTGGTTCCGGATGACGCCGAAGTGCATATGTTGCTCGGCGCCAGTGCCGTCGAGCTGGGCCGTCTCGACGATGCTATCGGCGCGTTTCGTCGGGCATTGCAAATCAAGCCCGATTATGCCGAGGCGCGCAGCAGCTTAGCGGATGCACTGGCGGGCCGGGGTCGGCTCGACGAATCAATAAAACACTATCGGCAGGCGCTTCAGGACAAACCCAACCACGCCAAGACGCACTGTAACCTGGGCGTTGCCCTGTCGGCCAGAGGTGATTTGAAAGAAGCTCGAACCTGCCTGGATCGGGCGCTGGAGATCAAGCCGGACTTCGCCGAAGCGCACAACATCCTGGGCAGCGTACTGGTCGCACAGCGCAAGCCGGATGAGGCCATCAAGCACTATAAAAAGGCGCTACGAATCAAGCCTTTCTACATTCAAGCGCGTTTAAACCTCGCCTCAGCGCTTCGATGGCTGGGTCGGTTGGATGAGGCGGTCAGCCATTTCGAACGGGTGTTGCGAATCCAATCCGATTCCGTCGATGCGCACTGCGGCCGGGGTTCAACGCTTCTCTCACAAGGCAAGATGGATGAGGCGATTCGCTCTTTTCATCGAGCGCTGCAAATCAAGCCGGACTGCGCCGAAGCGCACAGCAATTTAGGCGATGTATTCTCAGACCTGAATCGATTGGAGGAGGCCATCGGCCATTATCGTCAGGCATTGCAGGCCGATCCTGAAAACGCTCACGTCCATTGTAATCTGGGGGTGGCCATGGTCAGACAAGGCCAACTCACTGAGGCGGCCGATTCTTTCCACAAGGCCGTGCAGATCAAACCGGACTACACCGAGGCGCACAACAATCTCGGCAGTATCATGGCGGCCCTGGGTCGATTGGATGAGGCCATCGACCACCTTCGTCTGGCGCTGAAGACGAAGTCCGGCCAAGGCCTTTCTCAGCGTCTTCCGCGCTCCACGTCAAGATCTCAAACCGGGACCGGCCAGACCATCCATCACTACAGCCAGGCATTTCAGCCTCGGGCCGATTATGCCAGAGTACATTACAACCTGGGCCGCCTGTTGGTAACGGCCGGCGACCTCAGCGAGGCGCTTGGGAACTTCCAGGAAGCCACGCGACTGAAGCCAAACTGGCCCAGCCCATTAACCGATGCAGCGAAAATCCTGGCCACGCACACGGATCCGAAGATTCAAGATGTCGCTCTGGCGATCGGTCTGGCCGAGCGTGCGGCCCGGCTCACGAAACATCAGAACGTCTCCGTCCTCGAAACGTTGGCGATGGTCTATGCCGCTGCCGGCCAGTTCGACCGAGCCGCACATACGATACAATCGGCGATTATTCTGGCCTCTGCCGAACAAGATAAGGACCTGACAGAGGCTCTCCGTAAAAAACTGGAGCTCTATAAGCAGGGAAAATTTGAATGAGAAGTCTTTATTATGAGTGCACCCCGGCAGAGTATTATCGCTTTGCAAAATCAAGTCGCAACGAAAAATCCACGTTGAACGGGCTTTGTTCTTTATTACGAGGTGTTTTTTTTGTACAATAGCAACACACTAAAAGATTCGAGAATGGGTGTTTTTATGCTGCTTGAATTAAAAAATAGAAGAATTCGTCGTTTCCGAACGGCACGTCCCATAAATTACATCGTGTGTACAGGCGTTCTTTTAGGAGTCCTGGCTGGGTGCAGCACCGAGCATTACAAAGCCGAGGCCGACAAGGAAACTTATAAGATTATTGAGAACAAATGGCAGGATGACTTCGGTATAAAAGCCAATTATACGATCAGTGATTATAATGATCCGGCAGCACCAAATGACGTTGAAATTGCAGAAATGATACCAAGTTCAGGCGTCATCAATCTTCAACAGGCGGTTAAAATTGCCACAAAGTTTAATCGGGATTATCAGACTCAAAAAGAAGCTCTTTATCTTTCGGCACTTGACTTAACACTGACACGTCATCAGTACGCGCGACAATGGTTTGGGACTGTAGATGGCAGTTACATAGACGACAAGAGCAACGGAGACGATATGCGTCTTGATACATCGGGAGGCGTTGACCAGCAATTATTGTTATTTGAGGGAATGTTATTAAATATTGGCATTGCGATTGACTGGACGCGTTTTCTTACGGGTGACCCAAGAACGACACTGGGTTCGGTTTTGAGTGGTGATGTAGACGTTCCGCTACTGGGTAACGGTGCCGGCAAGACCGCCCAGGAAAATCTGACTCAGGCCGAGCGAAACGTTTTATATCGAATACGTACCTTCAACCGTTTTCGCAAGACATTCGTAGTGAGTATTATCAGTGATTACTATCGTGTTTTACAGCAAAGAAACTCTGTTGAAATCGTCGAAGCAAGCTATCAAAGACTGATTGACTCAACAAAACAACTGGAAATGGAAGCTGAAGTGGGGCAAAGGGCGCCATCCGATGCGGATGAGGCCAAACAGGATTTACTTAATGCGGAAAACAACCTCGTTATAACAAAACAAAGATACGAAGAATTACTTGATAGATTTAAGATAAGATTGTCTTTACCGACAGATGCCAATATTGCGCTGGATCAGAATGAGCTGGCGGCGCTGGAAGAAATCGGCACAAGTCAACCCGAATATACTGAAGAAGAAGCGATGAATTTAGCGTCGGTTTGCCGGCTGGATCTGGCAAACACAAGAAACATCCTTGATGACTCGGCGCGGAAACTCGAATTGGCTGCTGAAGGACTCGGTGTACAACTTAATCTGCTTGGAAGTGCTAACGTGAGTTCCGCGGATAAAACTGATTTTGACAGGTTGCAGTTTCATCAAGGACAGTACAGTCTTGCCTTTGCGACCGATTTGCCTTTCGACCGGAAAGCCGAGCGCAACGCTTATAGAGAAGCTCTGATAACAATGGAACAGCAAAATCGCTCATATGATGAACAAGCCGATAATGTAAAGTTGGACGTGCGCCAGGCTTATCGTGATCTCATTGAGACTGCAGAAAGTTATCGTATTCAAAAACTGGGGCTGGAACTAGCGGAAAGGCGAGTTGAAGAACAGAAATTACTTTTGGAATATGGACGGGGCACCATACGCCTTTTACTTGAAACAGAGGATGCCCTGGTACGGGCTCAAAATGACCTTATGGGGGCTTTAGTCGATCATACGATTGCCAAAATGACCTTTTTCAGGGATGTCGGTATTCTACAAGTGAAACCAGATGGAATGTGGGAGCAGAAAGTACAATGAAAAATAACTCGAACATTCAAAGTGAGAAAATAAATAAACGCCCCAAATGGTTATGGTTCGTTCTGATATTTATAATAGCCGCCGTGTTGGTCTCGGTATTGTTAGCGGCAAAGATGAAGGGGAATTCCGTGCTGGAAGATTCGAACGGTGGTACCTTTACTGTACGCCGTGATAATTTGACCGTCATCGTCACAGAAGGCGGCAGCATCAACGCCCATCAATCCATAGAATATAAATGTAAAGTCAGAAGAGGATATCGTGAGTCCGGAGGAGATTTAACAATACTGAGTGTCGTCCCTGCGGGCACCGTTGTTACTCAAGAGGATGTGAATAACGGCATGGTCCTTTGCCAATTGGATGCTTCATCTTTTGAGGAACGATTGATACAAGAAAAGATGGAGCTTGCCGGTGACCAGGAAAACGTGAACTCAACGATGGAAGCGCGTGACATTCAGATAATTCAAAATGAAAGCGATATCGCAGACGGTCAATTAAAATTAAGATTTGCGCTGCTGGACCTTCAGAAATATTTGGGCGACGATATTGCGAACAGGCTGATTAAGGATGTGAACGAGGTTTTTAATGTCAAGCGAGACGACTCAAGCAAGGCGAGCGAGACACCAAATAAGGGTGGCAATGTAGTTGCTGACCTTATTAGTAATGACTTAGCCAAGACCAACCATACGCAGATTCAATATGAAAACGAATCATTCAGTCTGACAGAAATTATAGCGCCATTTCTTAAGGAAGTTAAGAATGACTCGAATTTATTAGAAGGATCGGCTGCCGGCGAGGAATTGAAAAAAATGGATGATGACATTATGATGGCCGATGGTAATTTGAAAAATGCAGAAGATACACTGGCCGGGACAATAAGACTTCACGATGCAAATTATGTTTCCGACCTTGACCTTCAAAGAGACCAGTTGACTGTGCAAAATCGTAAGTTTCAAAAAGAAAGCGGCGTGGTGGCTCGGGACTTATTTTGGGATTATGATTTTCCGAAAAATGCCGAGCAATACCTCAGTGATTACGTAGAGGCCGGGCGTCAACTGCAGCGTGTTTACGCCCAATGCCGTTCGAGGCTGGCCCAGGCCATGGTGAGACTCAGTTCGGCCCAGGAACGGCTTTTCTGGCAGGAAAGAAGGGTCAGAGAAATTGAAGAGAATATCGTGAATTGTACAATAAAAGCACGGGCTCCGGGTCTGGTGGTCTATGGTACCGGCGGCAGCGATGATATGTACAGATCGATGCGATATCGAGGCATGGGAGGCGGCGGCAGCGGAATTATTGCCGAAGGGGAATCGGTTTCTGAGGAGCAGACGATTATATCCATGCCCGATAATTCTACAATGATTGCTGAAATCAGCGTCCATGAGACCGAGATTGATAAAGTAAGAGTAGGTCAGCCCGCGACAATCATTATGGATGCTTTCCCGGACAAAGTATTAGAGGGTGAGGTAACTGAGGTGGCGTCACTGCCGGACCAGCAACGCGGCTTCATGAATCCCGACCTTAAGGTTTACAAAACCATGGTCAGGATAAACGGCACCCATGATTTTCTTAAAAGCCGAATGTCCTGCAAGGTAAACATTCTTGTCGAGAACTTAGAGGATGTGATCGTTGTGCCGATTCAGGTAGTGTCAAATCGCAGTGGTAAAAAAGTTTGTTACGTTATGAATTCGAAGGGATATGAAGAACGAGTCGTACAAACAGGGCTTTTTAATGATACATTTGTGGAAATTATCAAAGGTTTAGAGGAAGGCGAGGAAGTGATGCTCAATCCCCCCCTTTTCAGTGAATTAGGCAGTCCGGACTCATTCGCACAGCAACAGCCGTTTTCACAACGGGGAACAAAGTCGAGAGCAACGGATGCGAATGATATGGGATATTGAAGCCAGAGGAGAAGGGCAAGGCCATGCAGGACATAGACAGAATCTCTGATTTCGAAAATGATAATGGTACTCCGATATTAAAGATGGAAAGACTGTGTAAGAATTACCAGCTTGGAACGGTAGAGCTTCGGGTTTTACGCGACATCGACTTGACCATAAGGAGTGGAGAATATGTGGCTATTATGGGGCCGAGCGGTTCGGGCAAATCCACTCTGCTCAATATGATTGGCTGCCTGGATCGTCCCACGAGTGGAGACTACCTGCTTGGGGGTCAGAATGTCTCCCTGCTCGACGATGACGAACTATCTCTGATACGCGGCGCCCGAATCGGTTTTATTTTTCAATCCTTCAACCTCATCAACCAGCTCAATGTTGTAGAAAATATTGAAATTCCGATGTATTACCAGGGCTGTACTGAGAATGAAAGTGAAGAACGTGCCAAGGAATTGGCATCAATCGTTGGACTCGGCGACAGGCTCGGGCATCGACCTTCAGAACTCAGCGGAGGTCAACAGCAGCGCGTGGCAATAGCGCGAGCTCTATCGAATGATCCACTGATTATTTTAGCCGACGAACCGACAGGCAATCTTGACTCTGAAAGCGGTGCGGAGATTTTAGCCATTCTTCACGATTTGCATGAAAAGGGTAAGACCCTGATAGCCGTCACGCATGATGAAAGTATCGCATCAGGCGCCGAAAGAGTGATACGCCTGCTGGACGGGCAAATACAAAAACAGGAGTATAACAAACGGTAAACACGGTATGTTTTTCTTTCGTCTAAAACGCACGATCAAATTAGGTTCAAAGAGCCTGTGGATGCACAAGCTGCGCTCGACGTTGACGGCATTAGGCATTATTTTCGGCGTCTCTTCCGTGATTGCTATGCTGGCGATCGGTGAAGGGGCCAGCCGGGATGCGCAGGAAAAGATTGCCCAGCTTGGCAGCCACAATATTATTATAAAAACCGTAGATCCTCCTGAAGACCAATCGTCTGGGGGTCAACAACAGACGATGAAAGAATATGGTCTTACCTATTCCGATGCCGAACGTTTCCGCAATGGCATACCCAACATCCAGGTTATCGTGCCGAATCGGCGTCTGGCCCAGCAGGCACAGTACCGCACTCGCAGGATACCTGTCGAAGTAGTCGGTACCGTGCCGTGGTTTCCTGAGATATCGAATGTTCGAGTAAAATATGGTCGATTTCTCAGCACGACGGATATGCACTATAAACGGGGTATTTGTGCCGTGGATGAAAAATTGGTGAAGGAATTGTTTGGTTTTGATGATCCGTTAGGGCAGGATATTAAAATAACCAGTGATTACTATCGAGTCGTGGGCATTGTGACAGAGCAAGCCAATGACAAGGCGGCAAAGGGTTTGGGAGATAAGGATGCAACAGGAGCAAAGAAGACCGGTGCAAACTTAGGATGTGTCTACATACCTCTCAATACGGTGCGGAACCGTTTTGGTGAAATGTCCCTACAGATTAGCGCTGGCAGCCGTAGTCTTGAAAAAGTTGAGCTTCAAGAGATTATTGTCAAGGTCAGTGAGATTGATCTGGTAATGGTGACACGCCGGAGCGTACAAACGATTATGAGTAGATTCCACAAGAAAAGTGACTATGAAATAACCGTTCCCTTGGAGCTGATGAGACAAGCGAAGGAATTCCAGCGAATTTTCACTATTGTTCTGGGTTCAATTGCTGCGATTTCTCTTTTAGTTGGCGGTATCGGAATCATGAACATTATGTTGGCCACTGTGAGTGAGCGAACGCGTGAGATCGGTATTCGCCGGGCCCTTGGCGCCAAGAAGCGAGATATTATTTTTCAGTTCCTCTCAGAAACGTTAATTTTAACCCTGTCTGGAGGTATTTTTGGGATATTTTTAGGATCTTTAATACCTTTTTTAGTGACTCATTTTGGACAGATGCGTACAGTAATCACAACGGGTTCGTTAGTTTTGGCATTCGGAATCAGTGCGGGTGTAGGTATAATATTCGGCCTGTATCCCGCCTATCGCGCCGCGAATATGGACCCGATTGAATCCCTTCGACACGAATAGCCGTGTCGCGGGCATCCCGCCCGCGATTCGAAGGCGGAGCGCCCTCGACACGAAACTCTTATTTACATGGCCGTCAGCATCAAGAGAAGACGTCCATCATATAGACATCGGTTGTTGTGTCCGATTTCCTGCCGAGGATGTGGAAATGACGGCCTTCGCCGGAAGCAAGAAGCACATCCAGCTCATCCCCTTCGAAGACCTCCGACAAATAGGTGACCTGCATCCAACGAATGTCCCCCTCGATCTCGAAGGCTCTTCGCAATGCGTCAAAGCTCCACCGCACATATTCCGTATTGTTCACATGTCCGTTCAAATCAATGGCGCTATAAGGAACACAAACCCTGTCAACTTCCCGATACCCATCGCACCGCTGGAGACGGCTCAGTGGTTCGGATAACGCTTTTTTCCCGGTCTTCGGCAAGTCGAGATTGAGTTTGAACAAGTTCCTGGGTCGGTTCCTTTGCTTATCCAGGATCATCCATTCGCTGCCGGCCCTGAACAATTCACGATTGTCTCGATCTTTGCCGACAAACTCCCTCGAAGCAATCACGCGATTGTAGCCGCTCGGCCACGTTTCGATCGTAATCCGCTCACTCCACATCGGCAAACGGTCGATTTCCATTCGAAAATTGGACAAGACCCAGTAACCGTTCATCTCGCTCAGTTTTTCAAATCCAAAGCCAAGTTGTTCCGCATGAAGTGCGGCCGCTTCCTGCAAATACTGCATCAGCGAAGCGATTCTAACTTTGCCGTCCGCGCGGCACTCGTACGTTCGGATCGTAAACGCAACTTCTTTAACATCCATGATCTCACCATATCACATCACCCACATAAATACAATGCCTTCGAGTCCGGACTTGAAATCCTCCCTCGCGGTCGATACGATGAACAGTTCGTTTGCCGGACGTCGATGGGAACACGCAGTCGTTCATTCGACACCGGAAAAAAGTGATACCTGATGGATATTGACGTATGGCCATTATCACGTTACGTGAGATTCATAAAGCCTTCGGGCCCGAGGTCGTTTTCGATCGACTGGACCTTCGGCTCTATGCCGGGGAGAAGGTGGGCATGGTCGGGCCCAACGGCTCCGGCAAAAGCACGATCCTGAAGCTGATCGTCGGTCAGACGCAGCCGGACATGGGCCAGATCACGAAACGAAAAGGTCTCCGCATCGGCCATTTACCCCAGGAGCCGGCCTTCAACGGCGAGCGCACGGTCCTGGAGGAGATGCACGCGAACGTCGAGGACCTCCTCCGGCTCCAGCAGGCCATCCATACGGTCTCCCATGAAATGGAAAGCCTGAAAGGTCCGGCCCTCGATGCCAAGATGAAGCAGTACGACCGGCTGTGCCACGATTTCGAGCTGGCCGGCGGCTATCACTACGAAACCCGTATCCGGATGACGCTGGCGGCCCTTGGATTTGAGCGGGAATTGTTTCAGGCAAAAACCTCCGCGCTCAGCGGCGGCCAGTTGTCGCGTCTGGGTCTGGCCCAGGTCCTGATGCTCCAGACGGACCTTCTGCTGCTGGACGAACCGACCAATCATCTCGACCTGCAGGCCACCGAATGGCTCGAAAAATTTCTGACCCACTACAACGGAGCCGCCGTCATCATCAGCCACGATCGCTACCTGCTGGATCGAATCGCGTGCAAGATCATCGAAGTGGAAAATCAACGGGCGCGGGTATGGACCGGCAATTACGATAACTACGTGCAAACCCAAAAGACGGTCCGGCTGCAAGAACAGCGGGAACACGCCCGGCGCGTCGAGATGGTCGAGCGCACGCGGGACTTCATCGCCCGTAATAAGGACCAAGAGGGAATGCGCGGCACGGCCCGCGGCCGCAAGACCCGACTTAACCGGCTGCTCAAGGACAATCCCGATTTCCTGAACAAGCCCACAGAAACCAGGACAATCAGCTTCTCTTTCGGTCAAACCGATCACACGGGCGATCTCGTGCTGCGCTGTGAAGGACTCAGCAAATCCTTCGGCGACTTGACGTTGTTCGAGGGCCTGACCTTCGACGTCCTCCGCGGCGAGCGCCTCGGTATTACCGGCCCGAACGGCACGGGCAAGAGCACCCTTCTGCGATTGGCTCTCGGCCAATTCGAACCGTCGAAAGGCCACATTCGCCTCGGCCGGAACATTCGCGTCGGCTATCTCGATCAGCACGGGGACGTTCTCGACCCGGCTAAGAGCGTCCTGGACGAAGCCGCTCAGGCCAATCCCGAACTCTCATCGGAGCAGGTCCGCAATCGTCTGGGCGCCTTTCTCTTTACGGGTGACGACGTCTTCAAGCTGTGCGCCGACTTAAGCGGCGGGCAGCGCAATCGCCTGATGCTCTGCCGGCTCGTGCTGGTCGAGCCCGATCTGCTGGTGATGGACGAGCCGACGAACCATCTGGATATCGCCAGCCGGGAGACGTTCGAGGCCGCTCTGAACGATTACGCCGGAACCATCATCGTGGTCAGCCACGACCGGTACTTTCTGGATCGCGTCGTCGATAAGCTGCTCGTGGTCGGCACAGACGCCCTTGGCAATCGCTGTCTCGGCAAGACGGAGTTCGTGATGCAAAAACCCGCCTATTCCCATTATGTCTCCCTGATCCGCGAGCGTCAGGAAGTCGAACTGCAAAACCAGGAATCTCAAGTTAATCAGCGAAAACGCCCTTCCAAAGCGAACGACAAGCCGCGTACGAGTACACCGGAAGAACTCAAACGCTTTAATAAATATTCGATTGAACAGATCGAAGAGATGATCCTGACTCTCGAGCAGGAAATTGACGACATGAAAGAGCGCTTCGGCGACGCGGAGGTCTATAAGAATCCCGAAGTCCTCACGGAACTGCAACGCAGCTTCGATGAAAAAAACGCCGAGCTGGACCTGCTTTATCGCACTTACGAACGCCGCGCCGGGTAGCGTACAACATAGCCCGGCCATCACTTCGATGCAACCATCCCCAAGTTTGGACCACGCTGGGCAATGGTCCAAACTTGGGGATGGTGGGATTATTCCATTTCATTGGCGTCCGGCTTCTCCCGCGTCTGTCTTGAGTTGGATTCAGTGGCATCTCGCGGCACATCCGGCGCGTCTGGACGTTGCCAACGGCCTTGCGGCCCACGCCCAAGTCGTTCCTGTTGGCCTCGGCGCTGACGCATGCCTCCGGGACCTTCGCCCCGCCAGCCCGGCCCGCCGGGACCGGGACGAAGACCGCGCTGAAGCCGCTCAAGACTCCGGTTCCAGAGCCGCTCTTGTCGGTCCGTGAGGATCTCACAAATATCATCGTTCATCTGCTTCAACGTCTCGGTGACATCCGCGCGAGCCTCCGTGCGAATTTCGCCGAGCCTTCGCATATGCTCTTCGAGAATCGGCGAGATTCTTTGAGACTGCTCGGTCGTCAGGCCGAGATCGCGCCGTAACGAGGGAAGCATTCTCAGGCTATCGAATTCCGGACCGGGCGGCGGAGTCATCAGCTTGTGCGGCAATAAAATCATCATCGAAGCGCCGCCGATCACGATGCCCGCCAACAGGATAATCGCGCCGAAGAAAACCATCCGCCATCGGTGCAGCTTCCGAATCGTGTCGATGTTCGTATGATCGTTCTTTTCCATCCGGCTCATTGCATCACCCAGGCAATTGCTTGCGTCAGCTCGAAGACCCACGCATCGTAGCTGATGATGGCCAGCACCGCGGCGGCGGAGGCGCAAACCGACGAACACGCCGCCAGCCACATGAGCGGTCTTTCCGAAGCGCGGTCAATCCCCGCTACACCGGACCCCGTCGCGAGCATCGCGATCACGGCGTGGCTCACGTCCACACGCGGAGGCGCTTCACGGCGCGCCCGCAGTGCGAGTTTTTCAAATCGGCTGATATTCTTCATTCTAAAAACTCCTCTCCAGATTGACCGACCAATTTCTCTAATCTCTTGATAGCACGCTGGCACTGAACCTTCACCATGCTCTTGGTCCAGCCGGTTCGGCGAGCGGTCTCGGCCACGTCGCACCCTTCAAGATACCGCAACGTCAGGACCAGCCGGTCGCGCGGCCGAAGCTGCGCCAGCAGCCGGTGCACGAGGGAAGCGGCCTCGCTGGGATCCATTCGCTCCGGCGATTCGTCCGGTATTCGGTCCCACTCCTCTAAGGTAAAGCTCTCCTTCTCACGCCGCCGGGCCGTCTGCTTCCAATAGCGGTACCCCACGCGGGTGGCGATCCGCGCCAGCCAGTGAGCGAAGGGCGCCTTTGCCCGATAGCTTTTAAGACTCACATACGCCTCGACGAAAACGTCCTGGACCAGCTCTTCGTGAACCAGGCGGTCCCGGCTGAACCGCCACAGGATCCGACCGACGTGTTCCTGATGTCTTTCGATTAAGCGCCGATACGCATCCGAATCCCCCTGGCGGCTCCGGCGAATGTCCTCAAGCTCCGCCGCATCCAACGTGTCAGCCTTCCGGCGATCTTTCGTTACGAACACCGAATTCGTCACCGCACGGACCAACGCAACCCGAAGACTTATCATACGTTCCGGAAGTAATAACAATCCCATACGTAAAGGATACGCCACCATCCGAATTTCATCAACTCAAATCATACAACTTAATTTTTCGCCCACGAACCTTGGCACAATAAGATCATCCCGCCGACGGAATATCTGCCGGCGGGATAAGACCTTTGATTGTCTTTCTGAACTTGTAGGGTGAGCTACACTCCATCGCTCTCCGGCGTTTCTTCCTTTGGTTTGTCGGCTTCAGCGGGAGCATTGACGTCTGGCCCTATTTCTTCGGGATGCTCCGCCAGCCCATTCGGGCCTCGACGCAACCTGGGACGATCTTCCCGACCTCGGCCTCGGTCTCCTCGCAGTCTCGGCGATGGCCGCTCGTCTCGACCCGGTCGATCAATACCCTGGCCGCGCTCGTCCGGCGCCGGCGCATCATTCCGCTGAAAACCTCTGCGCCCCTCGGCGGGTCCGAAACTTGGTCCGCGATGATCTTCCATCGGCCCAGGCCCATATCCCTGGCCGCGCGGGCTCAAACCTCTGTCTTGAAAACCACGACCCGGCCACGGAGTCTCTATGTCCCGAAAACCTCTACCATAGCCATCGGGAAGGTAACCTTGGCCTCCTCGACCACCCCACGGTCCGCGTTGGTTCATCGGTCTCTGCCTGTAAGCCTGACCGCGCGGTCCGAAGTTTCTACCCTGTAAACCGCGTGCCGGCCCGTTCCATCCATCTGTGCCTGTCACGCCCGCGCCTCGTCGAAAACCACCGCCGGCCCGACCGCCCCGAAACCCTTGTCCCCAACGGCCTCTCATCGGCTGGCGTTGCATCATCGGGTGTCTGCGTCCCCAGCCCTGGTCTTGCAGACCGAAACCTCTGCCCTGATAAGCACGACCCGCCCGGCCGCCCCGGCCAAAGCGTGCCCCCGGACCTCCGGGAGCCTCATAGCCGCGTCCCCAGCCGCGACCCATTCCTTGTCGGTTGCCGCGAGGGCCAACGGCGTAAGGCCCGCCGCGCTCTCTGCCGGGACCGCCCTGCCAGGTCTCAGCGTCCGGTCCACCCCATCCCGGTCCACGCCGCATCCACGGTCCTTGCCCATCGAAACCATTCCGCACGCCACGTTCGGAGCCGGGGCCATACCCGCCGGCCCCCCGGCGACCGCCGCCGCCCCATCCGGCAAAAGCCAAGCCCGCCATCAACGTCGCGACCAACAAAACAACCCCTGCTTTCAATCCTGTCGTTTTCATTTTCTGTCCCTTTCTTCTATTATTTTCGTTCTTTTCGTTTTTTTGCCCCACGATGGGACATTTCTACCAGGACAGTGGCGCCGCAACGAGAATGGTTACACCCCAAGCGGTTTTTTTTGAAGATTCTTACGAAGCATAGCGAATTATCCAGATGAGCGAAATAGAGGATTCGTGAAGGGGTGAGCAGGATTCCTGTGATTTTACTTGACGCAAAGCCGGCTTATGTGCTATAAATAAACCTATTAGCATATAAGTTCTTTTCCATATTCCGTGGACAGAATTGTCGTATTGATATCCATATTCTAAGAAAGGAGGATTATTATGTCTCACAAACGAATCACTTGGTTATGTCTTGTTTTGTTCCTGGTCGCTGTCCCACTTGTTACTGAGGCGCAGGTCGTGAACCTGCTGTTAAATCCGAGTTTTGAAGAGGACGAGGCCATTTTGGACGATGCGGCCTGGGAACAATGGTGTACCTGGAATCCGGCCGAGGGCGCCGGCAGCATGGCCGGAATCGACGAAATCGAATTTGTTGACGGCCAAAGAAGCCTTCGGGTTGAGCCGCTGGGAACTGAAAACTGGCATTTCATTGTTCTGTTTCTACCTATAACCGTCGAAATGGATAAAGACTACACGATCAGCTTCTGGGCCAAAGCGGAAGAACCACGTCAACTCACCGTACAGTTGAAAGCAGAGGATAACTCCATCAGTGCCTGGGGAGCAACAGACTTTGATCTAACCACCGAATGGGCGGAGTATCACTATGCATCAAATGTTATGATCGATGTTGTGAAACTTGAGATATTGTGCTCGGCCACTCACGTTCCCTTCTGGCTGGATTTTCTCTATATGTATGAAGGGGATTACGTCGCCGGAATTATGCCGGGCGAGGCAGCCGATAAGGGAAAGGCAGCTCGTCCGAATCCGGAAGATGGCGCCTTGATCACCCAAACGTGGCAAACTCTTACGTGGACGGCGGGAGAATTTGCGCTCTCGCACGATGTGTACCTCGGTGACAATTATGACGATGTCCTGAACGGTACCGGCGATACGTTCCGAGGCAACCAGACCGCAACGTTTGCGACGGTCGGCTTTCCCGGATTTCCTTATCCGGAAGGCCTTGTCCCGGGAACGACGTACTACTGGCGCATTGATGCAATCAACGAAGCGGATCCGAACAGTCCCTGGACAGGCCATGTCTGGAGTTTTTCGGTAGCGCCCCAGAAAGCTTACAATCCCGATCCGATGGATGGGGCCGAGTTCGTCAGCCTGAGTACGCAGCTTAGCTGGACAGCAGGGATGGGAGCGAAATTACACACCGTGTATTTCGGGGAGGACTTTGACGAGGTCAACAACGCCACCCAGGGTATTCCGTCGGGCACGACGATCTTCAACCCCGGCCCGCTCGAACAGGAAAAGGTGTACTATTGGCGGGTCGATGAATTTGATGGGATGGAAACGTACAAAGGCGACGTCTGGACCTTCACGACGCCGGGCGCCGTCGGAAATCTGCAGCCGGCTAACGGCGCCGTGAACGTACCAATGATAACCACCTTAAGCTGGACGGCGGCGGACAACGCCACTTCGCACGAGATCTATCTCGGTGTGGATAAAGAAACCGTACGCAGTGCCGGGGCCGGCTCGCCGGAGCATAAAGGCAGCGCAGCCCTTGGCTCGGAAACATACGATCCCGGCAAACTCTTATGGCACACGACGTACTACTGGCGTGTGGACGAAGTTTATACGTCGGGTACGCTTAAAGGCCCCATCTGGACGTTCACGACGGCCAACTCTATCATCATCGAGAACTTCGAGAGCTATACCGACAACGATGCAGATGGTGAAGCGATCTGGCAGGCGTGGGTCGATGGCTTTGGCGTTGCGGATAACGGCGCGCAGGTCGGCTATTT
>Ga0272442_10004358_pt1 | contig 19416 bp, 21 predicted proteins | sample SSMForm2O_FD_200262 | JGI IMG/M metagenome (GOLD analysis project Ga0272442, IMG submission 200262) | Marine sediment archaeal communities from Little Sippewissett salt marsh, Falmouth, MA, United States - SSM-Form-2O | ecosystem: Environmental > Aquatic > Marine > Wetlands > Sediment ... | reverse complement strand
CTTGTTCCCTGCTCTGTGCTGATTCTATAGAGATATACACCTGAACTGAGACTGCTGCCGTTGAACATGACCCTGTGTAAACCGGCAGCAAACCGGCCCCGGGCAATACACCCCACATTTTTTCCTGATACAGAGAAAACATCTAGTTTGACCTCTGACGGCTCAGTCAGCGTAAACACAATACAGGTTGCCGGATTAAAAGGATTGGGTATATTCTGGTATAAAACAAATGATCCCGGCCGTGATCCCATATCAGGGACACTGCTCATGACTGTCTCATAATTCAGCGCCGCATCAAACACCTCCTGAACAAACTGAGGCGCAACCAGCGCTGTGGCAGCCTGATTGGGATGGCTGTCATACATGCTTTCAGCATAGGCCAGGGGCAGTTTTCCCGATGCATCAGCCAGTTTGTGAAAGAAATCGAACACATATACATTATCAGGGAATTCACCGAATTCGTCATCGAGGCCCGCTGCCAGAGTATCTTTTGCCCATGTACAGAACTCATGAGACAGAGCTGCCTCTTCATTTGACGTACTGCCGGGAGCCAGGGGCGCATTGGTCCATATAACAAAAAAATGGCCGGGCATTGACTGCATTCGTGATACAATACCCCGCCACAAGTATTTATAGTTGTACACAGTTTTTTGTGACAGGTCACTGGTATCAGAAGGAGACCCGGTGCCAGACATGCTTGACGACGGAAAGCACGACTTGATCACCACAATGGCATTGGATGCCAGCGCAGGGCCGATATCATCGGTATAATCCTCATTTCTGAATATCCTGTACCAGGAGTACCATTCGTTGTCTCCCGAAGGCCACCATTCTTCCTCAAGAGAAACAGCGTCTGTACCGCTCAGGCTGCGGCCCGCATTATACTTGTCGATTTCGTCCGGCACAGTAACTGAGCTTCCATTATTCCCCCAGATATTATTCCCGGTTGAATGGTGAAGAAATATTCCGCTCCGGAACCGGTAGTCCTGGGCCGTTACTGATGAATATACCAGCAGCAGAACCAGGCACGGCAGCAGTCTGAATGTCTTCATATGCGCTCCTTTTATTCCAGTTACGGTGTTTCATGTAATATATGCAATCTGCACACTGGATAAAAGCGTAAACATGGCCACGGGTGTTTTGAGCCCATGTTCCGCCCGTGCCTGGATCAATTATTGACAAGCCGGACCATGAGGATGTCATGCGGCTTTATTCTGACTTGCAGGGGTGTATCGGTTGTACCGATATTTTCATGCTTCCACAGGTCCCGCAGAGTATAGGACTTCTTTTTCAGGCCGAACTTCCGCAAAATGTAGGGCCATGACACATTTGTTGTAATGGAAGAGTCTCCCCCGTTAAAAAAAGCAACCGCTATTTCATTGCCGGACAGCTCTTTAACCCACATTTGATACCCGTCGCTCTGTACAATTCTGCGGGCCTGTTTTCCCAGCTTGTCCTGGTTTACAGATATGGCTTCTTTGTTTGTCAGTATCTCCCGTGTCTCATGGGACATGGAGCGTATATCATTACCTGCCATAAGCGGAGCCGCCAGCATACACCACATGCTGAAATGGCATTTGTATTCTGTTGCAGTCATGCCGCCGTTTCCAACCTCCAGCATATCGGGGTCATTCCAGTGTCCGGGTCCGGCATACTGTTCCAGTCCTGCCTGTTTGTCCAGAATTTTTACCCAGCCGAGCCCTCCCCACTCATTGACACAGTCCCAGCAGTCCTGAATGTCTTCAGTGGTACGCCACAAATGGCCCACGTCCCCGGCCCACAGCCATGGCCGGGTAGTGCCCCATTCACATATGCTGAACACCATGGGCCGGCCTGCAGCATAGAGGGCGTCACGCATCAGCGTGTAGCTTGCCTCTGAATTCTGCGTGCCGTGATAGCACCAGTCATATTTCAGGTAATCAACGCCCCATGAAGCATATGCGCGGGCGTCCTGATACTCATACCCCCGGCTGCCTGGCAGGCCCTGGCAGGTTTTTCTGCCAGCATCTGAATAGATACCGAACTTGAGGCCTTTGCTGTGTACGTAATCGGCCACAGGCTTAATGCCGTTGGGAAATCTTTCATGATTCATGACAATATTTCCGTCAGCGTCACGGGACATCTGCCAGCCGTCATCAATAACAATGTAGGCATATCCGGCATCTTTCATGCCGCTCTCAACCATGGCATCGGCTATCTCTCGGACAAGTTTTTCAGAAATATCGGTTCCGAATCTGTTCCAGCTGTTCCATCCCATAGGCGGAGTCTGGGCTACTGAATCAAATTTTTGGGAAAAGCAGGCTGCTGATACAGCCCCACTGAGCAATACTGACACTATAATTTTCTTCATTTTTTTCTCCTTATGGATGCGCAATCGTTTGCATTATAATATATAATTTCATTGTTCCTTTTGCAAGGCAAAACAGTGCAGAAAATTATCATGTTCCATACAATCTTATCAACAGTCTGCACTTGTCCTGTTATTTCATTTTTATCTTTCAATAAACCTCTTGACTTTCTGATTAAAAAGCATATTCTTGTAGTACATTCCTTTTAACATTTCACAAGGAGGGCGTCCATGATCTTCCTGAAACTGCTGAGCAGACTGATAAAGGTAATGCGGGCTGATGCATCGCCCCGGCAGATAGGCTGGGGATTTGCCCTTGGCGCGGTTATGGGCCTCACCCCTCTGTGGAACCTGCATAACCTTCTGGTGCTGCTGCTTGCAGTCATTTTCCCGGTAAACCTGACAGCTGCTGTATTGGGATGGATTGTATACGGCATGATATCTCCCCTGCTGGACCCCCTTTTTCATACCATTGGGTATGCACTCCTTGTTGAGATACACTTTCTCCAGCCGGTGTGGACTGCCCTCTATAATACAGCTGCGGTATCCTTTTCCCGGTTCAACAACACCGTAGTTTTGGGAAGCCTTGCCGTCTCCCTTGTACTTCTGTGGCCCAATGCTTTGATCATGAGATTCCTTGTTTCAGCATTCAGGACACACTGGACTCAATCTATTGAGAAATGGAAAGTAATCCATTTTCTAAAAGGCAATAAATTAGTCCGGCTCTATGTGAAAATCCGAGACCTGGGGAGGTGATTATGAGGTGGAAAGGACTTATTCCGCTGTTTCTGTTTCTCGTTCTTGTCTTTCTTGTGTTCTGGATCTGGATTGACCGGTGGATAGAACAGGGCATTGAACAGGCAGCCCAGTCTGTAACAGGCGCCCGCGTGGAAATCGACAATCTCGATGTCAGTATTACCCGCCTGCTCCTGTCGTGGCAGCATATGCAGGCGGCAGATCCTGACAGTACAATGCGAAACGTCATTGAAACAGGAATGGTCACCTTCAAACTCAATCCCCGGGCACTTCTCTATAAACGGTTTGTTATCGACGATATCTATGTCAGTGATGTACGGTCAGGAACCGTACGGGACCGTGACGGAGCTCTGCCTGAGAGGAAAAAGCCAAAGCGCCGGGAAACGTCTCCCATGTGGGAACATGCCCGCGCTGAAGCACAGAAGCAGCTTGCAGCCATGCCTGTTATGCGCGTCGACCCGCAGCAGCTCCGTGCTTCGGTAAACACTGACAGCCTTATTGAAATCGCCGGGCTGTCCCTGCCCGGCCGCGCTGACTCTCTTGAACAGGACCTTCGTAAAACAGCCGAAGCATGGGAAACCTTTATTCGGGATTTCCAGCCTGAAAAAACCGTTTCCGATATTCAGTATGACATAGCCGCCCTGAAAAATCAACAGCTGAGCACTGTACCGGACATCATGAAAGCCCTTGAAAAAACCAATGATATTAAAAAGCGTATAACAGCGGTGCAGGATACCATGACAATACGGTCTGCAGCTGCCCGGTCTGACCTGGCCCGTATCCGTGCGGTGCCTGAACAGCTCCGAGTGTGGGCTGACAATGACTATCGGGCCCTTCTTAAAAAGGCCCGCCTGCCCGATCTCACCTTTGCCAGTGCGGGCAGGCTTCTGTTCGGCAATTCCGTTCTCAGGCAAATGGACCGTATCTGGACTGTTGTTGAAACAGCCCGCAGACTCATGCCTGCAAAAACAGAAAAAAAGAAACCTGTTAAAACAGGAAGAAGAGGCCGGACAATACTGTTTACACCCAAACACGGATTCCCTTCATTCCTTATGAGACATATGCATGTTTCAGGCCGGACCGGGACCGGTTCTTCAGATGCAGGTGTAAACCTCAGCGGTGATATCCGGGGCATTACAAGCCAGCCGCGCATATACGGCAACCCTGCAGTCCTGGATCTGTCAGGCTCCAATGCTGATGGGACAGCTCTCAGCCTGTACGGCCTATTCGATCACACTCTTGTTCAGTTCCGTGACACCATGCGCATTCGCTTGACAGGCCTGCCTGTTGTCCGTACCGGCCTTTCAATATCCGACAAATTTCCCGTTGCATTGTCCAGCGGCTCGGCAGATATGACTGCTGCTGTTGCAGCAGGGCCCTCGTCTCTCGGTGTCACCCTTGATTTCTCTGTAAACAACGCCTCATTTGACACAGGGCCCGAGTCCAGAGACCTGTTCATACAAACGGTTCAGCAGATCTGCGCCCGGCTCAGCACAGTAACTGTCCGAGCCGTCATGACGGCTGACACTGCCGGGTACTCATTACGGATTGATTCCAACCTGGACAAAGAACTGGCAGCAGCTTTGAGGAGCATGGGAAGCAAGGCTCTTGCCGACGCCGAAAAAAGGCTGCATGCACACATCTCCGATTTGCAGAAAAAACATGCACAGCAACTGAGCCCTCTCACAGCACAGATCCAGTCGTCGAGCCTGGCGCCGGTGCTTGCCTACGCTGACAGCACTGCCGCCATGAACACTGTGCTTCAGGGCTTTCTGGAGAAAGCACAGAAAACCCTCAAGGAAAAGTCTGGCACAGGAAACCTGGAAGGCAAAGCAAAAGACCTGCTCGAGGGGCTGCTCAAAAACAAGTAGCGGTACGTATTGAACGGTATAGAATACAGCGCGGCCGTGCAGCTGTGTCAGGGAACGGTGCCGGCCTCAAACGCCTGATGGAGGCGAATCTTCTCATGAAGAGTTGATTGTCCGGCCTGTTGTTTTTCTTTCTTCTAGCCATAAAAAATAGATCTCATCCTCTCTATACATACCGACACCCAAGTTAATGTAAATTTTACTTGACATAATGTCTAATTTTTTTTACTTTATGTCAGGTATTTTTCACATTTATAGGAGAAGAGACATGGATCTTTCATTTAGAGAAAAAAGCACCATTGTCACGCTCATAATAACAGTGATCCTGTTCGGCAACTACCTGGTTCGGGCATGTGCTGCCATGACATCAGCAGGACAAGGCATAGAACAGCTTACAGGCCTCCTGGTTTCAACAGTGCTGTTGTCAATAGTTGTAAGCATTATTTCTCACATTATACTTGCTTCAGCGTTCCGAAAACAGGCATCCTCAGACGATGATGAACGGGACAAACTCATTGAACTGAAATCTTTACGGGTATCATACATTATCATTATTTGCGGAAGCATATGGGCAGCTGTAAACGGCTTGTTCTTTTCCGTTTCCTCAGCGTTTGTAGGCCATGTAATTGCAGGGTTTTTTATTTTTTCGGAAATTGCAGGCGATACAGCCAAACTGTTTTTTTACCGGCGGGGTGTATGACATGGGTTCCTGCAATATTACCAACAATATTCGAAGGCTGCGCTTCAATTCTGATGAGATGACCCAGCAGGAACTGGCAGAAAAAACCGGTGTGACAAGGCAGACTGTAATAGCAATAGAAGCCGGTAAATATTCACCTTCTCTTGAGCTGGCCTTTCGAATAGCACGGGTATTTCAGGTGCCCCTTGAACAGGTGTTCCAGTATACCGGCTAGCCCTGTACTCTCCTTCAGACTGTTGACCGGCCTTTTCAGAAAGGGCTCATAAGGGCATGGCATAGCAGCTGCTTATGGGGAATCAGAACACCCAGGAAAATTTGGCAAACAATGTTCTGCCCCTGGCCTGTTCATCAGTATGCCGGGCAGTGCCCTCCTGATATGCCAGCTGGACCGAGCCAAAAGGCGGCAGAAACCGCCATACAGCCACAACCTGCACAGTCTTTCGCTGCAGATCAAAATCCGGATCCCGCCAGAAACGGTTCAAACCGTATTTGGTCTGATAAAACAGCTTGAAAAACAGATCATTGGTAAGATAGTAGGTAGAACGCACATAATGTATCAGGCAGTTCTCTTCAGGGCCTGCACTGCTCAGCCACGTCTTTTCCGCTTCGTATTCAAGGTTCCACCCGCGCAGTATGGTCACCTGTATCCCTCCTGCAACCACCTCCATGTCGCTGTCATAGTTTTTTCCCCGTTTGTATTCAATCTTAACTGCAAAACCCTGCTTATTGTCATAACCTGCTTCAGCCCCCCACGCGTAATTGGTAAAATCCTTTTCAAAATAGGGAAAATACTCGGCTTTATAATCCCGGTCATATGACAGTTCAACACTGTATTTCCTATACACCGACACATCAACATCAACACGGAGATCCCGGCTTCGCAGATAGTTGTCCTGGCTCCAGTACTGATTATAATTCACTGAAGGCTGTACTGAATCCAGGCCGTGCCTGTTCAGCCAGAATGTGTGACTGATATTGGTATCGAATTCCCGGCGGTCATCATGGCGGATAAACCCGATGGCATTCATATTTTCTTTAACGCCTGTGCCGTAGCTGGAATACCGAACATGAAAGTGGCTGAACTGTGAATCATAGGCGGGCCGGACAAACCATGTCCAGATTCCCTCTTTCGCTGTTCCGTGAGACCGGATACATTGTGATGTCATACCGAGGACACTGGTAAAAAACAGGGTGCCCGACATACCGACAGATCCGCTGTTGGTGCCTTCATAGGACCGGTTGGCGCCGATAAGCCCTACAGTGGAGCCGTTAGCGAATTCACGGTTTACACGGAAGACTGAATAGAGGGCATAGTTCCCCGATGGGCCCGGCGCTCCGGCAGTAGTTGGATCGCTTCGTGTAGCCAGCCCGTTTATATTCCATTTTCCGACTTTGCCGTTGACTTTGGCGCCCCAGGGTATCTCGCCGATACGCCTTGAATAAAACTGTTTTATCCGCGTTGAATAGTTTTCCGCTCCTTCAAGGAAAAACGGCCGCTTTTCCGGATACTGCAGCTCAAATCTTGTCAGATTCACCTGTTCGACATCGCCTTCTATGGTTGCGAAATCAGGATTAAGGGTAAAGGACAGGCCCACATTGGTCCACGGGTTGATCCGGATATCGGCTCCGGCTCCGGTCTGAGTGGTGCTGCCCTTTTCAAATTCCGCCTGCACATAGGGCATAAGAGAATATTTTTTTACTGTAAGTTCAGACAGGTCAAGGTTGTCCAGGCTGCCGAACTGTGATACCCGGGTTGTTGACACCAGGTCTTTGACAATGAAATGGCTCTCTTTGAGCCGTGCTATCCACCGGCCGGCGCTAAAACCCCAGGATTTACGGCTGCTGCTGTACCGTAATGATTTGAAGGGAATGGCGATCTCACAGGTCCAGCCGTGCTGCGTCTTTTGTGCAGCAGCATACCAGGTTTCATCCCAGGTCTTGTCAGTGGTCCTTCCGTTATCTGCAAACCGCGCGTCAAGCTGGGTGCCCAGGGGGTTGATCTTGAAGAGGTACGCGCTGTTATTATCATCAAATGTATCGATAAACACTGCCACTGCATCGTCGTCGCAAACAGCGCCGTCGCGTTTGGTGGCACGGGCTGTTATCCTGTCGGGTTCCGGATCCATACATATAAAGGCAAAATAGATCATGGTGTTGTCATACACTGCCTTGACTGTTGTCCCGAAGCTTGCGTCAGCATTATACACCGGCTCAAACTGATAAAACGTTTTGATACCGGCCGTCTGATCCCAGACCGTTTCATTCAGGAATCCGTCAACCTCAACCGGATCACCGGTCCGGGTAACATGCAGATTCTGGGCACTGCCTGATCCGGCACTGCACAATACCACAACCAGCAAACTCAGCATTTTTACTCGTACTGACTCCAGCATGATATTTTTCATGTAAAAGCTCCCCGTTCATAAACCCATGTACCTGTTGTGCCTGTATCCGAATCCAACTCTGCTGGAATCAGGAGTTTTCCCCATTGAACAGTTCCTCTGCCTGGCTTAGAATTCCTGTCCCGCTCCCGGCACATCAATACAGGAGGCTGTATCAGGCTATCTCATACCCGGTCAATGCTTCTGATACTACAATCGGTCTTCCAGTGTTCCTGCCGCATTAAGATACAATTTAATTTACAGCCTCCTGTTGACATGTTCCAATTACTCCCTGCCGTATCCGACGGACTGGGTAAACATTACATGCTGATCAGGACGCAGGCCCATCTTGTCATGTATCTGTTCAGCGTCAAACCACCCCCGGAATACTGTAGCCATTCCTTCCGACGCGCAGAACAGATACACATTCTGGCCGATAAACCCGCAGTGTGTCTTTGAAATCTGATATTTAAGCTGTTCCTTTGACGGATCACTTGTTTCAGGGAATTTTGTAAAATCCGAAACATATACCAGGTTTACAGCTGCGTCCTTAACGAACTCCTGCTTACCGGTACAGGCCCGTATATCTTCATCTCCCAGCTTTTGCAGGCTGTGGTCTTCAGCTCTGTAAAGAAAACTTCCCTGGGCTGTTGTTACATAGATATCTATTTCCAGCAGCATTTCCGATGACGGCGCTGTTCGCTTGCCCGATTCTTTACGATTGATGCCGAATGCCGCCCACAGGAGATTCGAAAGGGTTTGCAAGGGCATGTTCCTGTTCATGAAAGACCTGCCGGATCTGCGCTGGTTCAAGGCCTGCATCAGAGGCATGCCTCCTTCACGCTCAGGCCGGGGAAGCATGACAATCTTGCCGGGGGCCTCATGGGTCCCTTGCGAAAATAATGGCATTGCACACAGGGTTACAAGGATCATGAAAAAACACAGTCGTTTCATAGCTGTCTCCTCCACATGGTTTTACAGGTTGCAAGGTATGGGAAGATACAACAATAACACCCGATTTTCCAGAAGAATTTGCAGCCCTGCCATAATAATTACTGTATTGTGTAATACCTTACCCGGCACATGAATACAGATGTTCTCATGCACACCTTCACGAAACCTCATCTTCCTGTTTTGGGTATCTGCCGACTCACACCGCCCTTTTTCAGGATTCGATTCTGCCTGCTTAATAATACACTTAGCCTTAATAAACCAACGCTTTTTATCCTGCCTGCCCCTCTACTTCTTTTTGCTGAACCCCATAATAACACCCAAAACCAATGACCATACTGCAGCAAGGGTTATCTGCATATGCACAGGCAGTACAAAGGTAATAGTATGGGCCGGAATCCAGAACCAGATCAGAGAATACAAAGCCTTTTCCAAACCCCAAAAGTCCCATTTCCGCTCTATGGCATTATCCATAATACGGTGTATGAACATCATTTGCGGGCCGAAAAACAGATTCACGACAACCGAGATAAAAACCGCCTTCACCAAAATATGGCTGTAGAACCACGACGGGAAATATCCATGATCAATAAAGGCTGCAGTCATTGCCCTGTATCCGAAAAAACCGTATTTAATAACAATGCCGAGAATCCCCCACGACAAGGCCTTGAGTAGATACTGGATAATTGAAAGCTTTTTGCCCGATTTTGTTATATACAATGTAGCGAGTTCACCCAGGGTGCCCAATACGGCAAACTGTACAAAGGCTGCTGAAATAGGATAGGTTTTGCTGTAGTACGTCAGTGCTCCAATCATGTCCGCTCCTGTTTTTTTCCGAATAGATGCTTTAAAGATACATGTCTAACTGTGTTCAGCCAGGCTTGACTGCCCCGCGAATGTGTAAGATAATAATTCTTACTGATAGATGCAAAACCATACAAAGATAATCAGGCAAACAGGTTCGTGGAAAGATACTTCTCTCCCCGGTCGGGGAATATGACCACAATTCTGCCTTTTTCTATGTGCTGTGCTGCAGTCAGTGCGGCATGGAGGGCGGCCCCGCTGCTCATGCCCGCGAATACGCCTTCATATCTGACGATCTTTCTTGCAGCAGTATACGCCTGGTTAGTCTCAACCATTACAGAATGGTCTATTAATGAGCGGTCATAGATAGCAGGCACAACAGCCTCTTCCATATTCTTGAGCCCCTGAATATAATGTCCCCGTACCGGGTGGGCTTCGATGATTTGTATACGGGGGTCATTTTCTTTCAGCGCTCTACCCACTCCCATCAGTGTCCCCGATGTACCGACTGCCGACACAAAATAGTCGATATTACCATTTGCCTGTTTCCATATTTCATTGGCGGTGGTTTTATAATGAGCCCCGTAATTATGGCTGTTGGAAAACTGATCGGGCATGTAATACGTTTCCCGGCAGGCAGCAGCCATTTCCCGGGCTTTGGCAATAGCTCCGTCAGTGCCCTTTTCCGCATGTGTAAGGGTAACTGAAGCGCCGAAAGCTTCGATCATCTGAACTCGCTCCCGTGAGGCCGCTCTGCTCATTACAATTTCAACAGCATAGCCTTTCACGGCCCCGATCATGGCCAGGGAAATACCGGTATTGCCTGAGGTTGGCTCCAGAATAGTCTTGTCCGGTGTCAGTATGCCGGCTGCTTCTGCCTGCTCTATCATTTTCAGCGCTGCCCGGTCCTTTATTGAACCGGTAGGATTTGCTCCTTCTATCTTGGCGAATATTTCAATGCCGTCCCGTATGCCTGACGCATTGAGGCGTACCAGGGGCGTATCGCCAATGGTCTGCAGAATATTTTCATATACCATTGTGTATCCTCTGTATTAACACAGCATTCAGTACCGGCACTGCCGCCGCTGAATGCTGTGTACCCTGTTTAATTTATTTATTCTGTATCAGGAAGGGTTCTTACAGTTCTACAGAGGAACACATAGACGATAAACATTCCTGCGGCATAATAAATAATATCATAGAAAGAAAATGTGGCCCCGATTAGAACGCGGCCGATAAAAGTGGAACGGATTTTTTCCAGAAAAGGAGGGTGCCACAGCTGAAGGAATTCGAGGGCTGTTGTGGCCGTAAATACCGATAACGCCGTAACTGACGGACGTAATCGGGGTACAAGGGCTGCCAGGACCAGCGCCCAGAACATGACATACACAATACCGCCGGCGTAGTTATGCACCCACTCTCTGCCCGGGCCCCAATACAGTTTTGTGGCAAAACCCAAAGGTATTAGGATGAGCATGGAGGCAAAGAGACGTTTTCTGAATATCGACACCGGTCTCTCCTATTCGCCGATAAGCAGCAGCACACCCGACACAACAGCCAGTACTCCGAATATGACCGAATACAGTGGAAAGTGTACTACCACCACAGGGTGCGCCCCTGCTCCGATAAGATATATTCCCAGGAATAACGTGCCGAGGCGCCCTTTAATATGGGAACGGCTCATAACAAAAAGGATTCCGGCAAGAAGTGCCAGTACAGCCGATATCATTTCCAATGTACTGCTGGTGATATTAATAATTGAAAAAAGGCCTGTTACAATAAGCCACAGTCCCAGTAAAACACCGCCAATCTGTTCAGATGATTTCATACACAGCCTCCATACATACTAACAGGTTAAATGAAATGCCCCTCCGAAGCCAGTACTGTTCTGTAACAGGGAGTTATACAAATCCGCTGCTTTTGCAGTAGGCAGAGAATGGACTGAAACTCCGTTTTCTTTCATATGGGTCAAGAATTCTTCCCCGATCCGCATACGCCCGAATTTCCCAGTGCCAACAACCAGGTGGTTCAGCAGGCTGCAGTCAATCAGGCCTTCCACATCTTCGATGCAGAGATTATGTCCTTGTTTTCTCTGCCAATTGCTGTGTACATAACCGGGCAGAATAATCAGGTCACTGGTATATGGTATGCCGTCAATAACCATTCTGCCGAATCTGTATGAATCTATCATATCATACTCTCCCTTTTATTCTGGCTTCGGCTTCTTTCCGGCTGTATATACACCCGCAGTAGTCCTGTCTGTATAATCCTTCTTTCCTGCTGATTTCAACGCTTTTTTTAAACCCGTCTTTTTTCTTGAAATCGGCAGTATAAAACTCCACGCCGTATACTGATGCCGCGTCCAGGCCAAGGCTGTTTATAACAGCGGCATTTTTATGGGGGCTTACTGTAAGAGTAGTTGTAAACAAGTTAAAATCTCTTTGTGCGGCAACAGCAGCTGTTTTTTCAAGTCGTATGGAAAAACACAGATCACACCGTCTCCCCCGCTCGGGCTCCTGCTCCAGCCCTTTTACAGCCCTGAACCACGCGGCAGCGTCATATGCTTCAACGAACAAAGGGACCCTTCGCCTTTGACAGAATGCATCCAGCTCATCACGGCGCATCAGCCACTCTTTCTTGGGGTGTATATTGGGATTGTAAAAAAGTACCGTTACATCGAAATCCTGCATGAGCACGTCCAGAGGATACGTTGCGCACGGCGCACAGCACGCGTGCAGCAGCAGTTTGGGTCTGCGCTGGTCAGTCACGGCTGTACCCCGGCTCATGGTTCAGCCCCCAGTGTCCTTTTCCCAGTTCCACGCTCTTTGCGATAGACTGTCTTACATAGGCGATACCCTCATTCACAGCCCTGGGCATATCATTATACCTGGCGAGCAGTGCTGCCACAGCACTGGAAAGCGTGCATCCTGTGCCATGGGTTGACTGTGCGTCAATCCTTTCCGCCGAGAATTCAGAAAAGGTTTCACCGTCATACAGAATATCTGTAATGCAGTGCTCCAGGTGGCCGCCCTTGATCAGTACATACCTGGGCCCCATGGTGTAAATTATCCGCGCGGCTTCTTTCATTTCATCAGGAGTTATGATCGCGGCCCCGGTCAGCAGCTCTGCTTCGGGAATGTTGGGCGTAACAATATATGCCGACGGAAAAATTGAGGAAACATACGCATCTTTCGCATCCAGGGCTGTGAGCCTGCCCCCGGCTGTTGCCACAAAAACAGGATCCACGACGGCCCGGGGAAGATCCTGTTTTTTAAGCCAGCGCCCTACTCTTTCAACAATATCTGCCGAGGCGAGCATTCCGGTCTTTATGGCGTGGATATCAGCACCTTCATACACTGCCTCCAGCTGCTGCTCAACAAACTCCGGCGGCACAGCATACACACCCTTCAGCACAGTGCTGTTCTGAGCTGTAAGCGCGGTTATCACAGCCATACCGTACACCCGGAAATGGGAGAATGTTTTGAGGTCTGCCTGTATACCTGCTCCGCCGCTGGGGTCTGAACCTGCTATTGAAAGAACATGTTTCATTTGATTCCCGCGTTTCTAATAACAACAAAGGCAGAACCTTGAGGGCTCTGCCTTAATGATTGCTGCTTTTAAACCTAAGGTTTACGGCCCTTCAATCGCTCCTACCGGACATACTTCAACACATGATCCGCAGTCGGTACATACGTCAGGATCGATAACATACTTGTCTTCGCCTTCACTGATTGCACTTACCGGGCATTCATCAGCACATGCACCGCAGCTGATGCATTCATCACTAATCTTATGTGCCATCTTAATCTCCTTGATTCATTGTAAGACAAATCATAAAACTGGTTGAAAATATAACTAAATTTCTCTTTAAAGTCAACATCTATCGCCATTTTTTTTAGAGCCGCCACGCTTCAATATTATTTTCCGGTACAGGCTGTGCACATACACTGCCGTTTTGCGGCCCGGAATATTTAATCTTCACATGATCTTCATTGCGCTGGTTTGTATACCTGGCAGCCAGTGATGCGGCAATTAATATATCATCATTATTCTCCACACCCCGTGCTGCTGTATAGGGCCCGGGCACATCATCAGGTTCAAATATAATCCACTCTTCAGACACCCTTTCCTCTATAGCACGGTTGTCCTGCTCATTTCTTCCCACAATGACATGCAGGTGCTCATTCGGCCAGAAATGCCTTCCACACAAAAGGAGTTCCATATCCCCCAATTCCACATGCTCCCTGCCCCGCTGTTTAAACAGAGTTGAAAGCCTGCGTGCATAATCGGGGTTGGTCAAACTGCAGCCTCCGGCTGGAGGTTCAAAGCAGGTCAGCCCATAGGCTTCTGCCATGGCAAGCTGAGGTTTCCTCCCTCTCCCGTATAAGTCCAGCAGCTGTTCCCTGTTTATCCAGCCCTGCTGTTCGGGTATAGATTCGGGCAGATGCTTTGCGCACAGTGGGCGTAGAATGAGTCCTTTCAGGCCCGTAACCTTGTCAATATGGTATAGTATAGGTCGGTGCTGACTCATGGGACGCTGCCCTACAACTTCACCGGATATAATAAAATGGGCTCCGGCCTCTTCCATATACTGCTTTGCAAATTGGAACATCTGTATCCTGCAGTCAATACACGGATTCATTTTTGAACCATACCCGTGGCCTGGATCCTTTATCAATTGGAGAAATTCAACTGACCTGTCAATCAGTTTAATTGGAATGCCCAGCTCTTCTCTGACACATTGAATATGGCCTGCCCGTTCTCTGTGTTTTACTGAATCAAATGAAAAGGTAAAGCAGAGGCCCAGCACATCAATATTCTGTTCCTGTATTACTTTTACAGCCAGCATGCTGTCGAGGCCTGCAGAAACAAGAGCTACTGCCTTTTTACGGTCCTTATTCATATCAGGTCTGCAGGTCTTCTACTGTAACATGGAGGCTTTCAATAGTTATTCCGCTGTACTTTTGTATACTGTCAATAATGTAGCTTTGGAGTTTCGGTAAAACTGCAGGTATGGATGTCCCGTAGGGAAGAGAAAGGGCGAGATCGATGCTGTAATCATGAAACATCCGTTTAATTTTAAGCTTTTTGATCTTAAAATTATTATTATATTCAGCCACACAATGCATCACCATCTGCGACAGAGCCGCTTCTGAAATACTCAGCCGGCCGCGGGTACTGAACTGGGGCTGTACAATGGTCTTTTCAACCATCTGTCTGCGCCAGAACAGAACCGGATGTTTTTTCAGGAAAAACCGTACTGAGTCAATAATATTGTGGGAGGAGTCATCTTCCAATTCTATAGTCGGAACAGGTATTACGTGGTGCCCGTTCACTTTTCTGCTTTCCCGGGCCGTTGCAATCTCTTCCTGTGTCGCAATATCTTCAATATAAATAATCTTCTCGGGAAAAGGAAGATCCAGCTTTTCAGTAATGCGTGCCACCATCCGGTCCGATGTTCCAAGAATCAGAATGGATCGGGCCTCTTCCTTGAGAATGGCCGCCTTGATCTCTTCGGCATGTTCCGGATCAGTAAGGATTGCCCGTTTAACAGCCTTGAACCTGTTATTTTCACGTTTCGCAGACTTGCCCGCGATGATAACCTGGTCACGAATCAGCAGTCCGTCATCAAACAGCAGCGTAATGCCGTACTCTTCTGCAACAAGGCGGGCACGGAAACTCTTTCCCGATCCGGCCTTCCCGACCAGCGCAAAGACCTGTATAGGCCGTACCTTGTACTTAAGATTCTGCAGCATATTTTGAATTTTCGACATCATAACGGCTACTAATATACAACATTTCCACATTTAAATCAACACTGCACCGCGCAATTGCCAATTAAAAATCAGCACTCCTGCTGCGGCATTCAGTATTAAAAAAGGGGCGCCTTATTACAAAGACGGCCCCTTTTTTAATGTTTCTCGTTCTGTTATGACACTGCCTGTATTGCTGTATCCAGTGCTTTCTCCAGCATACTGGTGTCAGGTGTTTTAATGTGGTTCTCTTTCATAAGCAGGTCAATAATCTGGCGGGTCTCGTTTATTCCTTTGAGGGTATCATTGTATACTTCATCCCTGGTCTTTTCAATACGTGCCACCCCGTCTTTTATTGCCTGCATGGCCACATCAGCCGCTTCATGGGCGAATACTTCGGTTTCATCCATTGTCGGCATAATATAGTCCGGTGACAGGCCCTTGTCTTTGGCAAAATTTGCCACAGAATATGCAGCTGCTATGGCCATTTCATCGGTTATTTTTCGGGCGCGAATTGAGAGTGCTCCTTTAAGGATGCCGGGGAACCCCAATGAATTGTTGACCTGGTTTGGGAAATCTCCTCTTCCGGTAGCCACAATATAGGCGCCGGCTTCTTTTGCGGCATATGGATAAATTTCAGGTACAGGATTGGCACATGCAAACACAACCGGTTTATCAGCCATATTCTGTATCCACTGGGGCTTAACTACATCGGGCCCAGGCCGGGAAACAGCAATAAGAACATCAGCATCTTTAACTGCTTTCTCTACAGTATCTATTGCATTGGGATTCATCTTTTGGCACAGTTCCCATTTTCGGTAGAACCGCGGGTCTGCTTCAATGTCGGACCTGCCTTTATGCAGCGAGCCTTTGGAATCGAACATAACCATCTTCTCGGGATTACCGCCGGCTGCAATTATCAGCCGGGCAATTGTTGTATTGGCGGCGCCGGCTCCGAAAAATACAATACGGGCATCCTGAATATCCTTCTCCACAATCCTCAGAGCGTTTATCAGCCCTGCCAGAGTCACACAGCCCGTGCCCTGGGCATCATCATGCCATACCGGGATATCACAGGCTTCCCGCAATGTATCGAGTACTTTATAACAGTTCGGCTGTGAAATGTCCTCAAGATTGACCGCACCGAAACTGGGCTGCAGCATTTTTACAAACTCTATAATCCTGTCGGGATCATGCTCTCCTTTATCATTGTAACTGTCCACGCAAAGCGCTACACCGTCAACTCCTCCCAGGTATTTCATCAGGTACGCTTTTCCTTCCATGACACCCAGCCCACCCGGCGGTGTACAGTCGCCGTCACCCAGCACACGGGTGGAATCAGAAACAACCGCCACAAGATTACTCTTGTTTGACAGGCTGAAGGAACGGTTATTGTCTTCACGAATAGTAGTGGACACTTTGGACACACCAGGTGTATACCAGACATTGAACCAGTTAAACCCGAATATTCCAGCCTTGGGTATGGTTGCCATTTTCCCGCCGTAAAATTCATGTGCCAGCAGCGCCAATTCTTTAAGGAATACAGTTTTGCCTTTGGCCAGCTGCTCAGGTGTAAACTCCGGTGGAAACATAGAATTCAGGTCCGATAATGAGAGGTCCGCCTTTGCCATTATAACCTCCTTGTGTTATAATACATACAGAGAATGTGATAAAACAGAAAAGCAGAGCGCATTCTTTTACGCATGATAAAAGGATCGGCGACATTATAGTATTGGAATCTGTATAAATAGAACACATGCCTAAAAAAATGCAGCTGCTGCATTATCGAGGCTGCTACAACTAATCTACAATATAAATATTATGCAAGCAAGCGATTAATTGACAAAACAACCTTTTCAGGATTCACCGGTTTTTCCAATAAGTCATTTACCGGCAGAAGGGGGGTGTTGATTCTCACTTTAAAGTCGAGGCCTGTAATATTCTTCAATGCAGAAAGCATTACAATGGGTGTATTACCATTTGGCCCGTCTTCTTCAATCTCCCGGATACGCTTGGCAAACCTGAATCCGGCTGATAAATCTTCCATTATGTCATCGGTTATTATAACATCGGGTTTTATTGTATCATAGGCAGTAAGCCCCTGCTCTGCGCTCGATGCGAATTCACAGACAAATCCACGGTCTTCCAGAACTTCAATCAGAGTCTCCACAAGAGCCCTGTCATCATCAACGAGTAATACTCTCTTCGCCATGTATACCATCTCCTCCGTTATTACCTGTCAATCAGCATTTTTGTCTCTCTGGCTATTGCCAGTTCTTCATTGGTCGGGATCACGAGAACAGCTGTGTCTCCGTTATGAATAATGACCTCGTTCTTTTCGTTCATTGAATCATCAATTGAGATTCCCAGAAAGCCGAGGCCTTCACATGACATTTTTCTTACCAGGGGTGAGTGTTCACCGACGCCGGCAGTAAACACCACAGCGTCGACACCGCCCATAACAGCAGCATACGAACCAATATATTTTTTCACCCGGCGTGCTATCATCTTTACAACCAGGGTTTCGCGCTCTTTTCCTTCAAGCATCCGCTTCTCAACATCCCGCATATCGCTTATACCCTGGGTAAATCCCAATATACCGCTTTTTTTATTCAGGATAGTATCCATCTGGCTGCTTGTCAATTCATCAGCATCCATTACAAACAGGGGAATAGCTGGATCGATATCGCCGCTCCTTGTTCCCATAATCATGCCTTCAAGGGGTGTAAATCCCATGGAAGTATCTATAGACCTTCCGTGCTTGACTGCTGCCATACTGGCGCCGCTTCCCAGGTGGCAGGTAATAATTCGAAGAGTTTCAATAGGTTTATTCATAATTCTGGCTGCTTCTTCAGCCACATACCTATGTGAAGTGCCGTGAAATCCGTACCTGCGAATACCTTTTTCCTCATACCATTCATAGGGCAGCGCGTACATGAATGCTTCAGGTTCCATGGTCTGATGAAATGCGGTATCAAACACTGCCGCCTGTCTCGCAAAAGGGAACTGCCATAAAGACGCGCTTATGCCCTCAATATTCGGAGGGTTGTGCAATGGAGCAAACTTGATACACTCTTTCAATTTCTTCATTACAGCTTCATTTATAAAAACAGATTCTGTAAAAGCCTCTCCGCCGTGAACAACCCGGTGGCCGATAGCATCGATCTCATCAATTTCAGTTATACATCCTGTTGCTTTATTACAGAGGCTTTCCTGAACCAGTTCAATTGCATCTTTGTGATTCTCAATACTGACCTTTTTCTCAACAGTGTGCCGGCCGAGGATACCGCAGGAAAAAGTGCCGTTTCTGTGTCCTATCTCTTCAACAATACCCTTGGCCAGCAACTGTTCCTTCTCCATTTCAAACAGTCTGAATTTCAGTGACGAACTGCCGCAGTTAAGTACCAGAATTTTCATCTCGCTTCATTTGCTCCTTGTATAACGTGGTTCATGCCAATAAAAAAGGGTTACAGAGATACTGTAACCCTTTATAAACTAGTGTATACCTGCAGTATACGCGTCATCATTTTTATCGGGCACCATGGCATACTGTATTCCGCCTGTTCCGCATATGAGGACATCGATTGCAATAGTATCTTCATGGGGGTACCTGCACCCGCGCATACTGCACCTTCCTGCTTTTCTTCGTACCGGTGCTGCTCAACAACAGCAGCTCCGGCTCCATCATCTGTACCTGCTGAATATCATCTGCTTATAGAATGCAGTCTGAACTGAAAAAGAATTCCACTTCTGCACGTGCCGTGTCCCGGCCGTCCGATGCGTGCACACAGTTTCTTCGCAATGATTCCCCGAATTCATGCCGGATAGTACCGGGGCCGGCTTTGGCAGGATCTGT
>Ga0272442_10004355_pt1 | contig 19423 bp, 17 predicted proteins | sample SSMForm2O_FD_200262 | JGI IMG/M metagenome (GOLD analysis project Ga0272442, IMG submission 200262) | Marine sediment archaeal communities from Little Sippewissett salt marsh, Falmouth, MA, United States - SSM-Form-2O | ecosystem: Environmental > Aquatic > Marine > Wetlands > Sediment ... | reverse complement strand
CCGAAATCAGGTTCGATAAGCAGTCGATCATGGAAATGATTTCAAACAGGAATATCATGATCACGGGAGCCGGCGGCAGCATCGGCAGCGAACTGGTCAGGCAGGTCGCCCATTACTCACCCGCCAAGCTGGTGCTGCTGGACAACAGTGAATACAACCTTTACAAGATTGACATGGCGCTCAAGTCACGATTCGCTGACCTGACCGTGATCTCAATCGCGGGTGATGTGGGGCATCGTGAGTTGCTTGGCGGTGTCTTGCGTGATCATGATGTCAAGGTTCTCATTCACGCCGCCGCATACAAGCATGTTCCACTGATGGAAGTCAACGTCGGCGCCTGCATCATGAACAACACCATCGGAACGGCGAGACTGGCCCTGGCGGCCGAGGACGCTGGAGTTGAGCGCTTTCTCATGGTTTCTACGGACAAGGCGGTGAGACCAACAAGCGTGATGGGCGCCACCAAGCGCCTGGCCGAAAGGATTATCCTGGAAAGACCGAAATCCCGGACATCGTTCGTCACCGTGCGATTCGGCAATGTCCTCGGTAGCAGCGGTAGCGTCATTCCGTTGTTCAAGAAACAGATCGAAAAAGGGGGGCCAATCACAGTCACGACGGAAAAAGCAACTCGTTTTTTCATGTCCATCCCCGAGGCTGTTGACCTGATGCTTCAAGCCGCTACCATAGGCAAGGATCGTGAAATTATGGTGCTGGAAATGGGCCGGTCTGTTCGCATAGTCGACATGGCGCGCCGCCTGATAGAACTGTCCGGCCTCAAGGTAGGAGAGGACATCGATATCGTTTTCACCGGTCTGCGGCCGGGCGAGAAGGAGTACGAGGAGATCATGACCGATGACGAGAATGTCGTGCGTACATCGACCGAGAAGATTTGGGTGATGCAAAGCAATGGGAACCACACAGCACCACCGGTCGACGTCGACTATCTCACCGAACTTGTCGCTACACAGGACGAAAGGCGTCTCCGCAGGGAGCTTCTGCGCCTGATCCCGGAGGCGGATCCGGGGATAGGGCGGATGACGGAGGGCGGAGGCGGAGTGTTGGCAGAATGATTGGGAGGGGGACGGACCTGCAGCCAGGAATGGCCGCAGGTACTTGGCGCGGGCATGGCGCCTGCGGCACTTCTCGCCTCGGTTTGATCACGAATGTGTTGATTCCGTCGAGAACAGTTGGTAGGTTCCGGCCCATGGAAAGAAACTTTGCAATCACCGGGGTGCTGATCTCGATGAAAGCGCACCAACTCAGGAAGTAGAGAGTAGAGATGGCAGAAGTTCATATTGCACGGATCGGATCACGGCCGGCGAAGTTCGGGTTGTGTTTGGTCATGACGGTTCTGGCTGTTGTTCCAGCGGTATCCCGTGCCGATGATGAAAGACCGTCCTATGTGACATGTAAGATGGAGTTTGGGAACGGGAAGGTCGGGGAATGGAACTTCGTGAACCGCCGGTTGTCCTTCAAAACAAGGACGGGTAATCTCAGTTTCTGGTTGCACGAGTTGGATAACATGGCTGTCTCGATCGTTGGCAGGAAGTGTACTGTACATACGGTCCGCGAAGATACCTGGGAAACGACGCTCAACGATGATAAGTTCGAGTATTACTACCTGGATTCCACAAGAGACGTCAGCCTCTTCGAAGCCTCTATCAGAAAACTTGTTTTCTTGTCGGAAACCCAGGCCGTATGGACCCCGAAAGGGTGTGGGAAGATTCTCTTCGAAGACGGGAACGTAACCCTTATCGATTTGGCCGATCTGACTTTCGACATCAATAACCGGATGGGGAACTGGAAATTGCCCGCCGGCGCGGTGGAAGTGATGCAGTTTCACAGCGCCGGTCGATCGGAGCCGGTCGATATCCTGGCGCAGTTTCCTTCGGGACGCACCGAGCGTTTCCGTTCCACCCACAGAAGGCAGTCGTTTCGGGCAATGGACACTTTCGGAAATAAGCTGGATGTGCGCTACAGGGATGTGCAAGAGATAATAGGCCGACTAAGCGCCCGGGGAGACACGCAGGAGCAAGCGCCGTCAGTTCTTCAGCGAAGCGCGGAAGCACAGACTGTTGAGGTGACCTCTAAAGAGGGCAGAACACAAGGCACGACCATTCCCGCTGCGGTCTGGACGATAAAGGGAGCGCTCGGCGCCGTGCTGCTCCCGTCGGCGATATTGCGGGAAATCACGAGCGATCCGGACGATCCGAAGGAGTGCGCTGTAACTGTGTATTGCGAGTATTTCTTCGGCAAAATCGCACCCAGGTCCTTGTCTATTCCTATTCCCGGCAGAAAGGGGGAACACGCGCGGCTGGATGTGGGCGAGCAGCGGAAGATCGGTTTCGATTCACCGGAACTGGTGGCTCCGAGAGGCTATCTCAGTTTTCGGTTGCGTGATGGAGACAGGTTCTACGGATGCTTTTCTGAGGGGATCATCGAGTTTGAAATGAATGACGAGACGGAGAGTATTCCGGCCCGGTCCATTATCGCTGTGGATAACCCCGATTTTGACGACAAAAGCCTTGTCATTGCGACAAGTGATGGTAGATCGAGGACCGCTGAACCTGATTCAGCGCGTGTTGAAGTGACGCTGCTGATAAACGGCGCGAGATGCAGGTTGCGCTGGGACGATATCGAGTCCGTTGGTGAGAAAAACTGGAAGCTCGATGGGCCGGCCCAATCGGTCAATCCGATTCGATTGACTGAACCGGCCATGGCGCCGGAAGAACTGGATGTCGATACGAGCCTGGGCACGTTAACATTGCCTTATTCGTTAATACATGAGGTGCATAACGCGCCGAAAGCCTCCGTTTCATGTTTTGCGACTGTCTACGGCGATATGTTCGTCGGAAAGAGAATCTCCGAAGCGCAGATTGAGAAGTTGTCAGACCGGGCGTATTCCACGCGCGGTCAGGATGACGCGCCGCGCGCGGCGATCCTGAACAGGGCGAAGCGCGAAGCACCTTCGAATTGTCTGGCATGGCGTTTGACGAGCGGCGATATGTTTCACGCGCGCTTCCGGAAGGATCGCATCAAGGTTTTGCTGGATGCGCGGGATCAGAAGACCAAGACGATTGATGCCGCGAACATAACGGCAATAGTGCCCATTCCCGGCAAGGGATTCGAATTCATCAGCAGGGGGGGTGTGATTACGGGTCGCCCGAAATCGGGAGAGATGTTGCTGACCTTGCCGTCTCTGGAAGGGACCGTTAGCTTGCCCGTCAAGCTTTTGGAACAAGCACGGCGCGGATCGCCAAAGGATCTTCCGCCTCCGGTAACCGTGATTCCCGGTGTTACGAGCCTGCAGGAAGGCATGGTTCCGATAGGAGGCGGTTGGTACATGATGGGGCGCGAACGGGGAGGGAAAGGAATGCCCGATGAAACACCTCGTCATAAGGTATTGGTCTCCGCGTTCTATATGGACGCCTGCGAGATTACCAGGGACCAGTTTACGGGCTTCATCGACGATACCGGTTACGAGACCGAGGCCGAAAAACGGAAGGCCGTTAAGACCTGGCGTACGCCCGGTTTCAAGCAGGAAGGCGACGAGCCTGTTGTGTTCGTGTCCCGGTTCGATGCGGTTCAGTACTGCAACTGGCGCAGCAAACAGGCGGAACTCGAGCCGTGCTATGAGATCGGGGCGCGCGACCGCCGGGTCATCTGCGATCGTCAGAAGAATGGATATAGACTGCCGACCGAGGCTGAATGGGAATACGCCGCGCGAAACGCGGGTGAAGATATCGAGTTTCCCTGGCTGACCGAGGCCGAACAGGGCAGCGATACGAAGTCGGCGGCAGACACTGCCGGATCGGCGCGCCACGCGAATTTTGCCCAGGCCGAAACCGAACCGAATGACAACTGGTTGTGGACAAATCCGGTCAAGACCTTTGCCCCGAACAAGCTGGGGCTGTACGGAATGGGCGGAAACGTGTGGGAGTGGTGTGAGGATGTCTACCTCGAAAGAGCCTACCACAGCTTTCACAGGCAAGAGCCCCGCGATCCCTGTGTCGAGGTGCACGATCCTTCCGGTTCCAAGAGAAGGGTGATGCGGGGCGGATCGTTCGCGAACGAGTTGGACATGCTCCGGTGCGTCAGTCGCGGCAGCGGCGCTGCGCATGCAGTCGCCAATCGCGTGGGGTTTCGGTGCGTGAGGCGGGTGGAAGGGGACATGTGACGGTCCGTCCCCTGACTGAAAACCGGAACATAACCACGGAGTCCTGAGACTCGGAGAAGAGAACCGCGAATAAACGCGAATAAACGCCAATGCAGAGCGTAACCACGAGTCTCACGAATTCTCACGAATACCGCATGCCGTGTGGCCATGGCGGACAGCCACAAGGCATGCGGGGCTGCATCTGCTCCCCATTCGTGCCGATCTGTGAAATTCGTGGTTCTTCCGGTGTCTCATTTCCCATTCGCGTGTATTCGCGTTCATTGGCGGTTCATCTCTCTCCGCGCACGAGTTTTCGGGCGCGGGTGGTTCACTCGACGTAGTCTCAAATGAGGAAGCATCTCATCATATTCGTGGTGCTTTGCTGTTCGGTTATTGCCGGCTGTGCGAGTCTGCCCGGGTCCGATGCCGTTCTATTGGATGTGCCGTTTTGTGTCCAGGAGACCGATCACTGTGGTTGCGCCTGCCTGGAGATGGTGATGCGGTACCACGGATTGTCGCCCGACAGGGGCAAGATCGAAGAGGCGGTACATGTGCCTGCACTGGGCGGTTCTACCGCGGGTCTCATTGTAGAGGCCGCGCGTAATGCGGGTCTGGAAACGCAGATCACCGAAGGCTCGTTCGACGATCTCAGATCCTGGCTAACCGCGAAGACCCCGCCGATACTCTTTCTGAAACACGCGGAAAACGATGCCAAAGGCCATTTCGTGGTGGTTACCGGAATTACGAAATGCGGAAAACATGTTCGAGTTCACTCCGGGAAACAGGCAAATCGTTGGATGGATCGAGAAGATCTCGGCCGGCGCTGGGAGACCGGGCGGTTCAAGGCGCTTCCGGTTGGGGTGGTTTATAACGAAGAATCCGCGGTGCGGGAAGGGGATTGAACGTCCGACATCGAACGTCGAATGCTCAAGTGGTAGTTGTCCTGGAAAAATGCCAAAAAAGATTTGCATTGGCGCATGTATCTGAGATAATCCACCGCATGTGCATCAGAAAGTGCATTTCCGCCATCAGGGAGATTGTGATGCGGCACTTGGGCACCGGGGCGTGCTTTCTTTTTTCGTGTGTGTTCGGGGTGATGTCGTGTTGCGCCGGCGAGCCGGTGGATACGCGACTGAAGGACGATCGGGTGGGCGACAGGTTGGGTGAGCGGCTCGAGATGCCGAAGTTGGCGGAGAAGCCAGCGGAAGAGATGCGGGAATCAGGGCAGATCCGGCGATCGAGCAAGCAACCCAATGTACGTGTTGGCGCAAAGATCAGAGCAAAACGGTTAAGGAGGGAGAAAACTAAACGTGTTGTCGCGGGTTTGAGGTAGTTCTCGTGATGCAAGGGATCTCAAGCGCCGAACAATGAGCGATGCAGTGCGTAAACGTGTGTTCGTAACAAAGCAATGAATAGGTGGAAAGTATGAGAAACGGATTTGTGTGGAGGTCGTTCGGTTCAGTGGTGGTGATCTTGACTCTGTGCGCCGGCATGCTGTCGGCCGAAGATGCCACGAAAGACGCAAAGGCGTCGGCGAACGGTTTGCTGAAGCTGAAAGCAGGATCATGCACTTTTACGTTGCTTGATTCAAACGGCGTCAAGCCGCTTGCGGATGTGACACTGTCGCTGGCATCGGTCAAGGACGGCAAGCGAATCGCGAAAACGGCGTCCGACAGGATGGGCCGGTGCACCCTGGACGTTCCCAAGGGCAGGCACATACTCGGCGTTGATGATCTCAACGTTTCCATTGTCGAAGCGTCCGATGTGGCGAAGAGCAGCGAATGCCGGATTCTTGTTTCCAAAGACGCGCTGATCGTCGGCGGTCAGGATGGCGACGCGGCCGCGGGCGCGGGTGCAGGTGGCGGCGCAGGCTTGGGCGGTTTGACGACGCAGCAGCTTGTTGTCGGCGGTTTGACCGTGCTTACGGTGGGCGGCGGCGGATATGCGATTTATGATAACAACAAGGACGATGATGACGACAGCTCGGGTGCGGCAGGTTCGGGCACGGTGGTTGTTGACGACGACGACGATGACGATGATGACGCCGATCCGGCGAGTCCGTGATCGGTTTCATTTGGGTGTGATTTTGTTTCGTTGATGATTCACGCTGCAGAGCGGAGATGAGCAACGATGGCGCTGATAGGAAAAGGAGTTCTTGACACCTCAACTGCAAGCGGATAACGAGAATTCCGGCTCTCACTAGTGCGAGCCACTCAACGAAAGGAAATCACACCCGTTTCATTTGTCCGATAGCAAACAAACTCAGGTAGGAGAATATGCGGCTTGCCTCTTCGTGGGACAAGCCGCATATTGTGTATCGGCTTCTTTTGTTGAACAGTACTTCTGCACTGTTCTATGAATGTGGGCGGGAAGGAGACGCAGCCTGGAAAGGCTGCGCAACAGGAGGGGCGGGGATGCTACAGATGAGGATGATTGTGGCGTTGAGTCGGAACTGGGTGTCAATATGTTTCGCGGTGGTGTTCTGTGCTGTGGTGAGCGGCTGTGCAACGGGATATCCGGACTACACGTTGCCGGCGGACCTCCAATCCCGGTCGGCCGTCGGCCGTCCTGAATTTAGCGATGAGGCGAGCCGTGACCTGATCCGTCAGACGCAGAGGCTGTTGGAACTCCAGACCAAAGACTACCTCGTTGGTCCGGACGATGTGCTGGCGGTAAGCATCTTCGAATGGGAAATGACCGAGGAGACCAAGACGCTGGACTCCCGGGTCGCGGAATCGGGGATCATTTCACTGCCCGTGGTGGGTTCGCTGATGGTGGGCGGCAAAACGCTTCAGGAGATTCAGAGACTGATCGAAGATACGCTCACCATGCGAAAGATCATGCCCAACCCACGCGTGGCGATTGCGGTAAAGGAATATCGGAGCAGGAGGATAGGCGTTATCGGCGCCGTAAATGCGCCGGGCCAGTATGCGATCCATCAGAATGTCTCTACGCTTATGGACATTATGACCTTGGCCGGCGGGCCGGCTTCGGATGCCGGACGAATTGCCTATATTCTGCGCAAGCAGCGCGGCAGCTCGAAGCCGCTGCGTATAGCGGTGGATATGGAAGAGCTTTTCGATCGCGGCAAGTTTGAGCTTAATGCCGTGTTGCAGGGCGGCGATATCGTCTATGTGCCCAGAGCGCCGCTGATCTATGTCTACGGCTCGGTGTCCAACCCCGGCGGCTTTACCCTGAGCCAATCCATGCGGGTCCTCGAAGTCCTTGCTCTGGCGGGCGGCCTCAATGGGAAGACGGCGGCGGCGGGAAGGTGCCGCCTGATCAGGAAGTCGGAGACGGGTGAACAAAGGACGTTTAAACTGAACGTGACGCGCATAGAACAGGGCAAAGACCCGAATCTGTTTCTTATGGAAGGAGATGTCTTGTTTGTGCCCAAGTCGGGAACAAAGACCGTACTGGCCGCAATCAGCGATGCGTTACGCAGCATCTTTACGTTTACGTACAATCTCGCCCCGAAAGACTGACCTGATTTGGTGGAGGAGTGGAGAGGGGAGATTTGGACAGGATCTACAGGATTGACAGGATGGGGAGAGAGAAGAATTTGGCAGAATGATTAAGGTCAGAATGATGGGCGGAGGATGGTTGTTGGGAGGGGACTTGCTCCCTTTCTGACCCCTTCCGGCCCCGACACATGAACAATATCACTGATACTCAATTGGAGCCTCTGCCCAATCGCGAATTTGACGATTATGCGATGGACGATATGCCCGAGGTCCATCTCTGGGACTACGTTCAGGTGGTTCTCCAGCGTCTCCCCCTCGCCCTGTGGGTTCTTGCCGGCGTGCTCGTTCTGACGGCCTTGTATACCTGGACCCGAACTCCGCGATACGAGGCGAAATCCAGACTACTCATAGAAAAGAGCGGAATCAATCTGACGGATATCAAGGATGTCTATGATCCCACCAGCGTGGGCATATCGCAGCGTGAGTATCTTCAGACAAGGGCAAAACTAATTCTGTCCAGGCCCGTGATAGAGAAGACGCTCCAGGCGACAGACCTGATTTCTGACCCCGGTTTTGCGAAAAGCAGGGACCCGGTTGAGAAGCTGACTGGGATCTTGGTCGTGGAGCCGATACGCAATTCGCAGCTCATAGACGTCTCAATCCAGAGGGAAAACCCGAAACAGGCGGCTGCGATCGTGAATTCCGTGGTGAGAATGTTTCGTGAAGAAAACGCAAAGAGGCGTATGGGCGTGTCGGACGAAGGGCTGGTGGAGTTGCGGAAGAAGGCGGAGCAGTTGCGCGGAAAACTTGATAAAGCCTCGCGCGAGTTGTATTCGTTCATGGTGCAGAACAAGATGGTTTCCTTTGAGAAGGCGCAGAACATTGTTGTCGAACGGCTCCGGGAGCTGAACAGGAACTTGACCAGTTTCCAGCCGATGCGGATGAAACTTCAAGCCAAGGTTGAGGCGGCCGAGGTCGCGATGGCCAAAGGCGTTTCGGCTGACAGTCTGCCGGATGTTATTGATTCACCGGTTATCAGGGCGCTGAAGCTGGATCTTGCCCAAGTTGAACAGGAATACGCCCAGATGCTGGTCCGGCTCGGCGAGAAACACGCGCAGGTCGAGGCGGCCTCCTCCAAGATGGAATCGGTCAGGACAAAGCTGGCGCTGGAAGCGGGCGCGATCCTGTCTTCAGTGCAGACGGAGTACCGACAGGCGCTGGGCGAAGAGAAACTTCTGAAAGAAGCTTTAGCCGAACAGGAAGAGGCTGTGTTGCGTCTCAACAGGCTCGGGCTTGAGTATGACCTCCTGGCACGCTCCAAGCATTCCGTGGAAAAGGCCTACGATACCGTGATAAGAAGAATAGAGGAAATCGGTATGAACCGCATGGGGGGGCAGGGAGAAGATGTGTTCGTGATTTCACGGGCGGAAATCCCGACGAAGGTGGCATGGCCACGGCCCATGAAGAATATGGCCGTTGGGTTCATGCTGGCGGTTGCGCTGGCTGTTGGTCTGTGCTTCTTCCTCGATTACATGGACACAACCGTCAAGGACGAGGCCGACGTCGTCAATGTTCTGGGAAGCACGGTTCTTACGGGTATACCCGACGCCGTGAAGGAACTGGACAACTCCGACGGATCGCCGGTGGCGATGATGCAGCAGCCGCGGAGCCAGTTCGCTGAAGCGTTCCGGAGCCTGCGCTCGGCCATCGCGTTCAGCGGCGGGCAGAACCCGCCGCGGACACTCATGATCACCAGCGCTTTGCCGGGGGAAGGCAAGTCGCTCGTCGCCGCGAGCCTGGCGATTGCCGAAGCGCAAGCCGGGAAGAAGACCCTGCTGGTAGGGGCTGATATGCGCAAGCCTACCCTGCACCGGTTGTTGGGGCTGAAATCGCAGAAGGGCCTCTCTAATATGCTGGCCCAAAAGGAAGTGACACTGGAAGACTCTGTAGTGGAGACCAATATCAAAGGCTTGTTTCTGTTGCCGAGCGGCCCGATTCCGCCGAATCCGGTGGAACTTCTGGATGCCGATCGGTTTGACGAGATAGTCAAGGAGACTGAATCGCTTTTTGACATAGTGGTTTTCGACACCCCGCCGAGTCTTGCTCTTGTGGATGCGCTGGTGATGGGCAGGAAAGTGGATCGCGCGATCCTGATTGCGCGGAGTTTTGTCGTGCCGAAGGCGGCGGCGGCGCAGGTTGTTAAGCGTTTTCGGCGAAATGCGGTGCAGTTCCTCGGAGTGGTGCTCAACAATGTGGACCTGCCGAAACAGCGCTATTATCACTATCATCCATACTACGGTTATTACGGACGATACGGATCCTACTACGGCGATGAGAAGTCTTGACCAGGCGGATCCAAGATCCGTCCGGCGTTCAAGGTTCAAGGCTGAGTGCGGCCTAGTGACGGCGCAAACGCCATCAGAATCTTCAGAGGGATGAGAAAACGGTTGACGACTACGGCGACGACTACGGTGGACGATTGGGGGCGGCTGCACTCGTAGTCCGTAGTCGTCAACCGATCTGGAGCGTTCTCTCAGACAAGTAAGATTAGGATTCATCGTCTGTGATTGATATCCATTGTCATATTTTGCCCTGCCTGGATGACGGCGCGCGGGCGGTTGAAGACGCGCTGGAAATGTGTTCGATCGCGGCGCGGGACGGTATCACAACCATTGTTGCCACCCCACATATCCTGTGCGATGCAGGCGATCCCGACATCTCCGATATTCGCGATGCATGCGAGTCCCTGAGAGAGAATCTTGGATTACAAGGCGCTGGCATCGACTTGAGATGGGCGGCGGAGGTGCGCATGGCGGAAGATCTGCCGCGGCGTATCAAGGCGGGTGAAATTCCCCTGCTCGATGCTTCGGGTATCTATCTTCTGCTCGAGCCGCCGCTGCTGGGCGGCAATGCCGAGCATCTGTGCAAGACAATTTTCGATCTGCGTCTCGATAATATGGCGCCGGTGATCGCTCATCCGGAACGCTGCGAAATGTTCGCGTCGAGCCCTTCGCTGGCCCGGCGTGTTGTAGAGCAGGGCGCGCTGCTTCAGGTAAACGCTGCCTGTATTGTCGCGGAAGCGGAGAGTAAAGGCGCGTCTCCCGTGGGTGAATGGTTACGCGAGGGCCTGGTTCATGTGGTGGCGAGTGATGCGCACGATACGGTTCGGCGTCCTCCTGTTCTCTCGAAGGCGGCGCGGGCCTGCGCTGAACTGGTGGGGACTGATCGGGCGGAACGGCTATTTCGTGTCAATCCGGCCAGGATTCTTGCCGGCCTGGAAGTGGCCCCGCTTGAGTACGTGGTGGATAACGCGGACAAGTCGAACATGAAGAACAGCACGATGATGAACATTTTGCGCTGGAAAACATGAGCTCTGATATGGATGGAGAGGGGAGAGGCAGAGTCATGGGGAAGGGAAGGGCTCAGAGTGGGAGCGGAGGGGAATGGCAAAATGATGGGGAGGGGAGAGGATGCGCCGGTTCCCAACTTTGAACCTTGAACCCGCAGATACATAAAATCATGGCCTTTGCTGGTGGCAGGACAAATGGGCGGACGGCGGGGCGCGGACGCAGGCAACTGCTGACGCGGTTTCCGGCGCTCGCGCTTGCGGCGTTATGTCTCTGGGTGACTATCCCGTTCGGGAGCGCATCGCTTTGGGCGCGATCCGTAGCATCGCTCGCGTGTTTCGCGGTCGCCGGGCTGATCTACATGCTGGCCCTGGAAAGACCTCGTGCTTCCGATGCACGAGCGACATGGCTCATCCCCGCGTGTTGTCTCGGCGCCTGGGTTCTCTTTCAGACAATCCCGCTGCCGGTCCGGTTGCTTTCCTTGCTGCAACCACTCGCCGGCGCCCGCTACCGATTGCTGTTTACCGAAGGCGCCGCATCTTCAATCAGTTTCGACGTGTTCGCGACGTATGTCACCCTGATCCTCTGGGTGTCATATCTGTTCCTCGGTTGGGCATCGTCCCGGTTCATGAGATCCAGAAACTCGGTCAGAATCTTTTCCTTCGCGCTCGTCGGTATCGGGGTGTTTCAGGCGATATGGGGATTTGTCGCGCGCAATTCGGAAGCCTGGCGTGACAGCCAGTTCAACGACGGGAGGCTGGCCGGCAGCTTCTCGAGCGGGAATACGCTCGGTGGTTTTCTGGCGCTGACGCTGCCGGTGACGCTGGGCGCGCTGGTTTCGGTGCTGCCGCGATTCCTGCAGGACGCGAAAGGCCGCTCACTCGAAGCGGTTTTGTCGTCAAAAGACCAACTGAACCGGTTTCTTGCGATATGCCTTATCATATTGGCCTTTGCTGTTCAGGAGGTGGCGCTGCTCCTTTCCGGTTCGCGTGGCGGCATTATCAGTGGTTCAGTATGCATGTTTTTCCTTCTGGTATGGTTTGTGTTGTCCACGCGAAAAGTGGCGGGCGGACACACGATCCGGGTGTTCATTGTTGGGGCGGCGATTGTGTGTGTGATGGGCATAGGCGGTACGTACGCATTGACCATCTCTCGATTCGAGGAGCTTGCGGGAGGCAAGGTTGCGTCGGCGGTTGCGCGTTCCGAGATATGGAAGGGCGCTTCGTCGCTGTTTGTTTCGCATCCGCTCGGAACGGGGCCAGGCTGCTTCGAGACGGCTTTCCCGGCATTCCAGCCGCCGGGTTTCCGGGCCCGGCGCGTGTATCGGGCGCATAACGACTATCTGCAACTGCTCTGCGAACTGGGGTTCGTAGGGTTCATACCGCTTGGCGTCCTTATGGTCCACGCATTTCGCCGGATGCGCGGGTTGTTCAGGCGCGCAAAGGGAAGCTATTCGGTCTGGTTATGGCGCGGCGCAATGCTGGCGGTGTTTGCCGGACTTCTTCATGCGTTTGTCGATTTCAACCTGACATCGCGGCCCGGAGTTGCAGTTACTTTTGTGGCGCTGCTTGGCATTGTTCTCGGATACAGTCCAAGGACAGCCGAGGGTGGGAATGATGCGAGTCCCGGACAAATAATGGCGGTCCCTGAAACGCTGTCACGGAGGATGGGCCGTCCTCTTCACGAGATCATGAGACGGGTCCGGGGCACAGGCGGAGGCGCCGTCGCTGAGGAGGACAATGTGCACTCAAGGCGGAAACGGGGATCGGACCGGCTTCGTCCGTTTCTTCCCGGCGTTTGTGTGCTTTCTCTTGCCTGCCTCTCGGCCGGTATATGGTGTTGGAGAACGGCTGTTGCTTCGCGCCTCATGGAAAGTGGGCTTGTTGCGCTCGGCAGGACGCCGGACCGCTACTTTCGTTTCCTGCCGGCGCCGGTTGCGGAGGACAAGGCCGTTGAGATGCTGGAAAGGGCGCGCAACCTGGTGCCGGGCTACGGACGGACGCACTACGTTCTCGGAACGGGGAGAATCAGGGAGTATAAACGAACGGTTGAGCGCCATGTGATGGATAACGTGGCCCAATCGCCGGAGTTGCGAAAAGAGGTGATTGAGTCGATGGTGAAACGCGCGACGGCGCATGAACGTATTCAGGCCTACGCCGCGGCTGAAGCCGATTTCGGACGGGCGTCGGATTTGTCGCCCTGGAGCGCTGACATACGCGCCGGGCTTTGCCGCGCGGTGGCGGAGTCGGCGGCCGCGGCGACTAACGCGGCGCAGACGGATGCGATTTGTGAGCGTGTCATTGGCGAGGCCCGCCGGGCGGTGATGTTTGCGCCGAATGATTTCACCGTATTGCGGCGTGTTTGTATTGCCCTGACCGTGTGTCACATGTCGGTGGGCGAAAACCGCGCTTCGGATACGATCCGGGAAATGGTTCGTGAATGGGGGCACCACGCGATTCGTCTCGGAGCACATGAAGATGGGCCGATTCTCCGCTGCTGGAGCCGGGTGGGTGTTCCAATCCTGGATGTCATGTCTACGGCCGATACGCCGGCGCTCACGCTCTGGAACGCCTATCGGCAGTTCAACAGGGAAGGCGATGCGGAGAACTGTTTTCGCGCTCTGGACATGCTCGATCGGGCATGTATGCATCCTTCCGGCGAAATCGGCGGGTTCGATCCGGAATCGGCGCGTCAGGAGATTGAGCGTTTCAAGCATCTGGCCATGGGAGCAAGGGCCCGATGGATGTTACGGTGCGGGCAGTGGCAGGATTACCGGCAATATGCGGAACAGCGGAGGCGGGTTTTCATGTACGCACTCGATCGCAGATTGCGTGAATTCAAGGATGATGCCGACGCGCCTGTTGCGCATTATCTGAGGCTCAAGAGCATGGAAGACGGGTATGGTCTGGATCCCGCGCGCAGACTTGAGCTTGCGCACGCGTTCATGATGCGGGGTGAAACGGTGGCCGGCGCCGCGATTGTGGCCGAGGCGTGCTGCATGAACTCGCCCGGGCCGGCGAATGCGTTGATTGAGTTTGCGGACGCGCATCGCGAGTCAATGGAACAGGGCTATGCCTGGCGGATGCTCCAGGCGCGCATATTGATGTTCCGCGGCAGCCAATATTCGGCCCATGTTATTCTCCGGGAGCTGCTCGAGGGCAATGATCTGCCGTTCCACCTGCGGCATCGTGCCCGCTTGATATCGGCGCAGTGCCTGCTGGCCTGTGACAACGCGCGGGAGGCCGCCGAGACCCTTCTGAAAGCCGCGGCGGATTGTCCGACCGATAGAGACGTTCTTGTGACCATGGTCGATAACAGTCTCGGAGACCTCTTGTTCACGATGCCGGACGGAACACGGCGCACCGCGGCGGAATTGCTCCAGGCAACGACGCCCCAGTACGGTATGGGTGTTCGGTTTCTGGGCGGCAGGGTAGTGCTGGACGGTATGGATTTGCAGGCTGCGGAGGAAGGTGGTAGGCACGGTGATGTGGCGCTTTGCGTACACCTGCGTTTCTTCGGAGCGGCGCCGGACGACCTGCGGCTGGTGACGGCGACCAGGCAACCGGGAGAACCTGCGGCGTATTGGAATGCATACCTGTTTTCAAAGTCCGACAAGCTTGTCTTCGCCGATGGCGCGCCTCTCTTCGGGTGTTCCGTGGCGGCGAAGTTCTATCTCCATCGCGGCGCGCGGCTGGGCAGCGAGCTGTCGTTGACTTTGCAGGCCGGCCGTGCGCACAGAGCGCTGCCGAGTGAAGAGGGCATCTACCATATCGAGATACGGGACTGGCAGAAATACGTCGGGAGAAGTGATAAGGATGAGAATCAGGCTACTGCGCCGTAGATCATGCCCGAGATGGTGGCCATGGTTATTACCAGGCCGACATAGACGAGCGTTTTGCGAGTTCCGATCACGTTTCTGATCACCAGCATATTCGGCAGGCTCACGACGGGGCCGGCCAGGAGCAGGGCGAGCGCCGAACAGGAAGAAACTCCCGTAGGGTCAAAAAACTGGTGCGCGCCTGAAAATGCTGCAGATGCCGGGCTTTTCCCGTAGCATCCGTCCTTTGCTGGAATCATAGGCGAAGGAGTCTCAGGATGCCATGGAAAAGGATGCTCGCCCTTGTCACTGGCGAGATTGAGGAATCGCTGCTTGCCCGGGTCGAGTATCTCATCGAGGAGAACCGCGTTCTGCGCAATCAGCTGCAACAACGCGTCAGGCTCACTGATGCCGAGAGGAGGACCTTAGCGGAAAAGGCCGTGCTGCCTGTTGCTCTTTCCGCAAACTCATTTCCGCACCAGAACGGGTTGCATTCCGGGGCGGACAGAAGCAGAATGGCCGCCGGCGCCGGCGGACGGGTTTTTTGACCCTACGGGGGCCATTCGGGATCCGTTGTCGATACCGTTCTGTCAGGGCTGTCGGCCTGCACGCCGTTTTCCGTTTTCGAGGTGCGCCCCTATCGGTTCCGGAGGGGCCAACAGGATTCTGTCCGCGTCAATTACTCCCGCACGCGCCAAAGAACCACGTTCCCATCCATGCCACCGGTGGCAAGTCTCTTGCTGTCCGGTGACCATGCGAGCGCACGTATTCCTGCACTATGCGTAGACCGTTCGGCAACAATGCGTCCCGCTCTCACGTCGACACAGACTATCTTCCCTTCATCAGGATGGTCATCCCTCGTCTTCAAGGCGGCCAGCCGGCCATCGGGAGACAGCACAACTCCTTCGTATGGACCCGCTAGAGAAGAACGCTGCGACCCGTCTTCGGTCCCAAAGAAGTAAATGACGGCATCTCCGCCGCTGCCAGGACTTACCATCACTGCAGCCTCAGCACTGCCACCGGAAAGAAACGCGCTGTAACGCTGTTTCACACCTACGGGGAATTGAGCATCCAGAGGAATTCTGGATCCAGTTCGCCATTGCTTGATGTCTTCTTCATAGGCATAGTTGTGCGGCGTTCGAGGATGCACGTTGCCTGGTGGGCCATCAGGGCCGGCCCTCACTAGAGTAGGAACCACTTTCCCGTCTGTTGTCACACAAGTGATGATGCAGGAGGCATCCGGTGGACCATTGTTTATGCGACGACTACCACCTGTCCAGTAGATGAACCCCCTGCAGCGAATGAGGTCCGTGTTTACGCCTGATGGGTATATGCCTCCCCATGCGGGTGGTGGCACAGCCCTGTTGCCCGTCTTCGCATCCCAACACCTGTGGAGTACCGGCCCAACCGTTATCGGCGCCGTACCCCAGATCTTGCGGCCAGAATCGATGAATTGGGCATCATGTGCCGGGAGAGTCCTGATGGGAGTATTCGAGCCGATATCCCAGAGAAGAGCGCCGAACAAGCCTGAAGCCAAGAGCAGGCTGTTGTCGGGTGAGAATTCTACCCTATGGCAGTCGTTGCTGCACCGGAAGCGTGCGATCTGCCGCCCGGAATCAGTATTATACACTGATGCGTGTTCATCCAACGTGGCGACGGCCAGCATCCGCGCGTCGTGTGAAAACGTGATGTCCCAAACTTCGGCCTGCACCGAAGGCAGCACGCGCTCAAATGCGAGTGGGTCGGCAGAATGCGATGCCGCACAGCCTGATACTAGGACCGTGGCCAACGAAACCAGGAGCGAGAGCGCCTTCACGCGAAGGTTGTGCCCGAGCCATTGTCGCAACGGACGGCCATCGCCAGATCTCGGCAGGAGGGTGTGACAGAATGCGCTCATCTCAGAATCACTCAACGGGTGCCTCAACACCGACGATCCATGGCACATTGTCCCAAAGCGCTTCTTCGGAACGGAAACACAGACAGCAATTCTTGTTCCTCGTGTTGCGATACGTATAGAAGTAGGCCCACGTCCCTTGCGGGTATTCGTCGAACTCCAGCCCGGGTGTCTGACGCTGTGCATCCAGCACTGCTTTCAGTGCGGCCCCGAATAATCCGGACGAGTCGCTAACGTTCCGTACGACGCCGAAATCATCCTGTAGGGCAAATGCCATTGCTCCATCCTGCGTCTGCTTTGCCCACCCGTATGTGATGAAACCCAACATATCGATGGCGCAGAACTTCCTTTTTGCCTTCTCTCCACCTAGGAGGAAGTGGCTATCAATCATTGAGCGCAGTCCTGTCAGCCTAAACGTTTCCAGGTAATCATACTGATCCGTTTCCCATTCGCACGTTTTGGCGTTCTCGACCGTTATGTATCTGAAGCTATGAAGGACTTCCGCGACCATCATGACGGCCTTCCTGTTCTGGGCGAGCCACTCGCTCCGCGTGCGCATGTACCTGATGCGGAAGAGGAAATCCGGGGCGCCATTACGTTGCCCGCCCCACGGACTTGGGCCTCTGGCATAGTACATAGTCCCACCGGAGGTTCTGTGAGGCGCTAGAAGGCCTAGCACGTCGACGCGCGCAGTTGGCTCGTTCATGGCCAAAGAATAGGTATCTAGGCCGCCTCTTTGCCCAATCGGATCGCGACTACACCACCTCCCGAGCACGGGAAAATAGAATCGGTAGCCCGATGTTACTCTGGCGGTCCGGGGGTATGCGTTTTCGGGGCGACGGTACTTTTCGCGGAGGTACATTGGGCTATGGCTCCATCAGCGAACCGTTGAGATTGTAACGCACGGATGACGGGTGCGCAATAGAAGACGGCGGAAAATGCAGCGAGAAACCGTCGCGACTTCTTATGTGCGGCCGTATGGTTCTGCTGCCTTCAGCCCGGGCACGCAGGAATAGTGCTTGGCGTTGAATGTTTGCAGGGAGACGTCCAGATCTGCGGCCGTTTGGCCGATCAGCGCGTCCAAGATTCCGAGCCCGTCGCAGAGGAAGTGCTCCGCAAACACGTCGATAGCTCGGTTGCATGTCTCGGCAGCGGGCCAGAAGATATCGTATCCGGCAATCCTTTTCTGCAGGTCTTCCTGGTCTTTCTTGTTCCTGCAGCCCTGCAGCAGTTCGGCATAGACGAAACCGGAAAGCACGATGGGTTCGTCTGCGAGAGAGGCGAGCCATTCAGTCGCAGCCGGATAGCCGCGGAGGATATCGACCATAACATCGGTATCAACGAAAACCATGGTCTACTTCCTGGTCTGTGCTGATGCCCGAAGCTTCCTGGCGAACGCGACCGAATCACCGATATCCGTTCGGTCGCTCCACATGCCGACCAGACCCGACGATTTGAGGAGCTCGTCGGCATGCAAGGTCTTACGTGATGCCGGTTCTTCCTGCTCGATCAGAAGTATCATCTCGACGTGTTGCCCTCTGTGGCATGGAAGACCTGTCACATGGACCTCGCCATCATTTTCGATCTTTTTGTGTAGTCTGAGCGCCTGCATCCTATCACCTCTTTCTTGAGCCATTCTGCCCGAGATGCCGGCAATTTGGAAGGCAAAAACGCCCAGACTACTCACTTTGATCCCTGTTTCTCGGCTGGATGCTACCCCGTCAGCAGGGGTTGGCGATGAGAAAACGCGGGCAGTCCGGGCCATAGAAATCATCACCGCACCAAACCACTATGACCCGACGGAGTAATTTGTACGGAAAGAGCGCGGCTATCTGGCGCGCAGTAACTCAACGGACAATGTGGAACCGAAAGAACATTGTCGAAAGAACTAGAGCAGCGATACCTACGTTCACGGCAGACACATACACCAGCGCTGCCCTCCGTCGGTTTGCACTCCCAGCCGCTACGCCTGCTGCGACGATCCACGCGGTTGAGAACAGACATATCCAACCAGGGAAACTCAGGCCAGACTTCCCGGCGACATACAGCCGGGCACACGAAACGGGAACACCGTATCTGGCAGCGTGGAGATTCATCAAGGCTAGTTCGTAGGCAGCGACAAGCAAGATACATCCCTGTCCGTGTCAACGTAGTGCACCCAGTCGAATTTCCTGAAACGGCCACGGATCCCCTCGCAGCCAAGGACCCTGTGCCAGTTATACCAGCCTACCGCTTCCCAGCACTTGTATGGGCGAGTCCAAGTCCGTTTCTTTCTGATCAAGCACTGGAAACCCGATGACCATGGGTTGGCTGGCGAAGGAGGAACGAAGACGTATGTGTAAACAACGCCTGTCACAGTCTTCGGACCTGCCCATAGACAGTACCACGGCTTGTGGCCCAGCGGGTCGACAAAATCAACCGGCCTGTTCACTACGTAACAGTAGAGACTATTGCCTTCCTCTTCCCCGATCCCATCGCGACTCAACCACCGCCCAAGGCTCGGAGAATAGAATCGCAAGCCCGATTCCGATACTTGCTTCTCGGGGGTAAGGGTTTTCACGTGCATTTTCTCATGCGCACACGGCGATGCGCCGATGCAACTCTGTCAAAGAACGCGGTCAGTTTACCACGGTCAGGGTCTGTTGGCGATAGGAAAACGCAGAAAGCCGGCGCCGCGAGGGCCATCACAGAAAGTGCGAAACATTTGGGACACTACCAACGTATGGGCTGTGACGTTGATGGCGA
>Ga0272442_10004354_pt1 | contig 19427 bp, 24 predicted proteins | sample SSMForm2O_FD_200262 | JGI IMG/M metagenome (GOLD analysis project Ga0272442, IMG submission 200262) | Marine sediment archaeal communities from Little Sippewissett salt marsh, Falmouth, MA, United States - SSM-Form-2O | ecosystem: Environmental > Aquatic > Marine > Wetlands > Sediment ... | reverse complement strand
CATATGATCCATTGAAATTTGGAACAGTTGATTTATCAGGGGTTTTCGTATTAATTGGAGTTATAACTGCTTGTTTGGTGATTTCAATGATCCTTTTTGAGCATAAAGATTTGCGTGTTTAATGGTTTTAGACACTTTTTGATTTTTTACTAAAAATCTCTATAAGGAGAACCTTACATTTATGGATTTATTTATATATTTATTTTTACCTCGTTTTTGTGTGTTAACCATTAACATAATCTTATTATTGCTAAGATTATTATTGTGAATAATGCAAATAACGTGTAATAATGAATCCAGTTTAACCTAAAACTCATAATATATCTGGTTAGCCCCCTCACATAAATACCCTTTGTTACGATTTAGAGTAAAATATGATTATTTTATATCTCTATGTTTTATTTCGGTTGCTATCATAACTTTCAACTCATTGCTTATTTTGTCTGCTTCATTGATTCTGGTTCGTAAATCATGCATTTCGTCTCGATTTAGATATTGTTTCCTTACAACTATCCACATCTGGATAAAGTCTTTTAGTTGATTTAATCTATCTAATTTCTGAGCATATTCTTTTATCGTCTCGATGAATGTTTCATTTTCAAAATGATGACCTATTTCTACTACTTGAAGAGCAAAATGGTACAAACAATGGCGCTTCTGAATCCATAATCCGCCATTTATAATCTTCTTTAAGTCTTTTGAAGAAATTTTCTTCCTTTTGTTTTCCAACTCTTTTGGAAATAGTTTATCTACCCTCTCTTTCAAAATCTTCAATAACTCTAAATTTGTATCATTCTCTAGTTTAATCATAGTTAATTTTCTACGAAGTTCTTCTTGGATTCTCTTTTCCCTTTCCACTCTAGCATCAAAAACCAGATAGAGTGAGAGTATACCAAGAGTAATAGAAAGACATGCCAACATCAATGGTAAGCTATTTAAGAAACCAAAGATAACTACAACTCCACCAAACGCTAGAGCAAGACTACCATATAATATTCTTAATATTTCGTTACTATTCATATTAAATCTGTATCCTCTATAAGGTTTAAATATTATTATTTCACATCGAGATACTTCTTAACCATCTTGATATATGGCTTGAAGTTAAAATCTTCAAACTCAGGAAATGTATGACTTCCTTTTAGAGATATCATTTTAGTATGATCTAAACATCTATGTCCTTTGTCTGCCCATCCTTCTTTGTATTTATCTCTAACATCTTTCGGGTAAATTACTGTAGTATGAAAATAAGGATTCTCAGGTGTTACTAATATTAAATGAACTCCTGTCATGAAATGTGCATATTCATCTGAACACTTGAAATAATTCTTACTCCGATATTTAACCTCTATGAAGTTGTAATCATCAGCCACATGTAGATTTCCAGAATGTTTATAGGATGATACGTTTACTCTTTTTCTGATAGTTAAGAAATCAGGCATACATCTAATTCTTTCTATGGTATCTGATAGGAATAAATCTTTATCTGTTTGGTCATACTTAGCCATGTTATATTTTGTTTTACCTTTAGTGGGTATCTGATAAGGTGGTTCTGTTAACGTTGTTAGAGAGTTTTCTACGCCATAGGGGAATACTACAAATCCTGCCTTCCTGAACATTTCTCTAACTATGGTTTCAGCAATTCTGCCTTTAATTATGTTATCTAACCAATCCTCTGTCATGTCTATTCACAGATGTATAACTTGTTAGGTTCTTAAGATTTACATATAATGAGTGGGAAGATTTTTGGTTTTTAATTGGTATAATTTTTTTTGTTGTTATTATAACAACATAACACCCACGGGGAACATTTTTATTCTGATTTTACACAGTAAACCTTCAACCTTAACAAAGGGGTATGTTAGACCCTTGGCCAGTATGAGTTTTTGCGTTAGAACCCCTTAAAAAACGTTTTTTATCTTTCAATATCTTCTTTAATTCTTTTTTTTACCAATAAATTGTAAAATCCTGAATTATCCATCCAGCATCTCGCTCATAATAATATCCATAAGGAGGCACAACACAATCCGCCCAGTAATCTTTACCAGTTTGCAACTTGACTTCATAATCATTTTGGGGTTCGAAATATACTAACCCTCTATCTGTTGTATTAAAGCCAACTAATGCATGACTTTCTTCGCTTAAATTAACCGCCACAAATGCGCATCTAATACTTTGATTTTCAGCGTTATTATTCACTTCTTGAGCATAGTTTGCACAATTAAACGTATCATCATCATACGGTTTTTTATTTGTCTGGTCAGAACTTAGAAAATTATGTATCTCAGAATACAAAGGGTCATGTAAAGTATATCTACTGCCTGACCTAAGTTTTTCTAAATAACTATTTGTTTTTTCTAAATTTTTTGTCACCTGATTGATATCGTTTTGGGTCTGTGTCAATTGATGATTTGTATTTTTTAAATTGTTTTTTTCATTATTTAATTCACTTTGTAAATTTTGTGTTTCCCTTTCCAATTCAGATATTACTCCCGAGATTTTAAAAATAAAAAACATCGCTAATATTCCTATAACTATAATTGTAATTATTCCAGTTAATGCGATATTTTTTTCTTTTCTCATATTATTTTCACCAAATGACAAGTATACCTTTTATTGTATCATTTATCATATAATCGGACTGGTATGGGCTTCCTTCAACGCAATCCACATAACTTTCACCTGTCTTTGGATAAACACGATAGCCTGTTATAGACTCATAATAAACCATGCCTTCATCAACTGTGTTAAATCCTACTAAGGGATGCATTACACCTGAAGATGTCCCCGACAATGGTGTTATAGTTGAACCAATAACTTTAACTATAACATAAGCACACCTTATTCCTAGATTTTTTGCATTTTCGATTAGTGTCCTTTCATCATTACTATAATCTTCTTCAATAAATTGATCAACTTCACTATACAAAGCGTCATGTAATTCATAGTTATTACCTGATTTTAAAAGTTCTAACTCTGAAGAATTTTCTTGTAGATATTTCTCAACTTGTTCTAATTCCAACAAACTTATGTTTAATTGAGAATTAGTTTCCTTTAACTGATTTTTAGTAGTAATTAACTGTGTTTCTAAATCATTTTTTTCCGCTCTTAGTTCAAAACAACTATTTTCCAAGGAGTAGTAACTCACTATTGTAACAATACTCAAAAGTAGGATTATTATGATAATAACAGCAGATATTCTTTTTACCTTATCTTTCATTCTTTTTGATTTTTCAAATTGTTTTTTTTCATTTTCCCTTAGTTTATTTCATCTACACCTGGGTTTTGATAACCATTGAAACGTCTACGGTTACGTTTCCTTTTTTTACCATGTTTATCTAAGATTTCATCTATTTTACCAGAGACGGATTCCACTGGTTCTTCTTCATCGATCCAATCTTCATCAGGTTCATTATTTCCCATTATTTTCCTCAATTTATCCCATAATCAAATATTTGTTGAATCAAATAATTAGCATATTCTATTTGATCATTTATTTCTCCCATTTCTTCAGTGAATTCATTTATATTGTAGTATCCTCGCTCAAGTGAAAAATCATCGTATATACCTTTTGCTTTTAATTCTTCATAATCACTTAAAAACATACTTGCTTGTTTTCCGTAAAAAGTTACATCTATTATATCAAGCAGTATATTGGCGTGTATAGCTTGGATTTCAAGCCATTTAGACGAAGTTTCATAATCTAAATAACAGCTATAGTCATTATTTGGTTTTTTCTGCATTAATTCACAACTATTATGCAGATTTTCCCATTCTTCATTTAATATATAATTACCAGTTTCTACAGCCCATTTAGATATGTTATACATTGTTGATAGCCAACAATAATAATATTTTTCATCGTCGTAGTTTGAGTCAAAGGTTTTTTTCCCCTTTTCTATTGTTAAATTCTCATCTTTTTGTTCTCCAAGATCGATAACCCCCGTTAAAAACCCTGCGCCAAAACTCCCTAGAATCATAAAAATAATCACAAGAATAATTAAACCTATTCTGAATTTTTTATCATTTTTCTGCAATTTTTTCCTCCCTGATACAACTGTTGTATCCTTTACATTATCTTAAATATTTCCAGTAAAAAACAGTTATGCAACAAAAGGCAATAATCATAGAAATATTTTACAATTTGTTACAAATAAACCAATGAGCAGGGTTATAACGTTTTTTAGTTGATTTTGGTACAAATCATACAGTAGAGGCTAAGGTAAAAAATGAGAAAGAATAATCATCTAACAGAAGAAAAATATGCTAAATGTGTATAATTATTAATAATATCTATCAAAAGAAAGTTGAGAAAGAAAAAAAGATGTTTTATTAATGAAAGAGTTTATGGTAAAAACTGATAATTTGAATGTCTAAACAACTGAAATAGATATTGAACTGGATTTTCGCCGAGATCGATAGCATGTCTAAAATGGTAAAATATGGTTATATAATCTTCATGGACAAGTAAATTGTTAGCAAAATAGTTTTTATCGCCTTTATAAGAGATAATATTGTAAGTCTGGACCATTTCAGGTTTTCTTTCAACACTGTTAATAGTTATCCATTTTCCATCTTTAGTAAATATTTTATCTCCTATTTCAATTGGTAAAGTATCTCCTTTGAATCTAAATGCGTTAGTCAGTGGTTTTATTGTCCCCCAATATGTGGCCCCATTTGATTTTTGTATATAAAATGGGTGATCTGCAGATGTTTCAATTAAACCACCGTTAATGCTATATACATAATTCATAGGTCTTTCTAGAACTCTTACCTTCCATGAGGTAGATTTTTTATTATCTAGATCATAGGATAATATCCTGTCACCAATTTTAATATCTTCTATATTTTTAAAGCTTCCATCCGCCATTGTAATCTTTGTCCCTGCTGGAAAACAACTTGGCGGAGAAGGTGATTCAACTCCTGTACCTTCTAAACCCACCTCAACATTATCACAATTTGTTGCCCAGACTGTGAATCTGCATTCATCATGTTTTTCCATTAATGGTGAATATTTTATAGGAATATCTAATGTTTCACCTGGCCCTAACACAATATCACTTGCGAATGTATTTGGGCTTTCTCCAGAGGTAAATTTAAAATAATTAGACATACTAGCATCTATCCAAATTTTATAAATTTCCGCTGTTGCATCTCCTGTATTTTCTAAGATAAACGTCTTTGTTTCAGATGACCCTATCTCTACATCCCCATAATCATAATTTGAAGGCGTTACTTCTAATATTGTTTGAGGCGTACAAGGTACATCTATTGTTACTTCCTCAAGACAAAACTCCATATTTCGCATATGAGCGGTAGCACCAGCCAATAAATCCCTTGCATATGATTTAATAAAAGCTCGACATCCAATATAATAAGACAAACCTCCAGATAAATCAGTATTTATAGTTACCGTTTCGCTCCAATCTACTCTTAAATCACCGCCAATAACACTCTTATATTCTTCAAAAGCTACACCGTATGTTTCTTCTCTCGAGCCCACTTTAAATTCTACTGTTATAATGTTGTAAGCATATCCATATGAAGGAGTCCACTCATCCGAATATCCAACACCAAAAATAAGACCTGTTACTGAGTATGAAAATGTAATATCATATGTACCAGTTACTGGAGCTGAAAACATAAAATGATGATCCAACCAGGCTGTAGCAATAGCTTCTCCGTCTGGAAGTCCTGCTGAAGCATAGAAATCATTTTCTGCTCCTCCTTTTCCAGCATAACCTAAATAAGAAGTAGTACCTGAATTACCTATAGAGGCATCTGCGAAGTCTGAAGTTTCAGTATTTGGATCAAAATCATTGTATTCCCATGGTGGATTAAATGTTAGAGTGTCTGTTGTTGCCACTTTTTCATTAGGGGTTATTTTATTTCTAATATTCAATGCTTCGGCTTGTGATAAACCAGCAACTGTAATCAACAAAATACAAACTACCATACCTATTATTTTCTTTTTCATATTCCTTTCACTCCATTAAATAACAAAAACAATTTATTACCCTATAATAATTATGTAATAATAGTAACAATAAATAAAAGAAATGTGATGTTTTGAGCCTATTTGTTATTATCTGAAGTAATATACATAATTATATAACAATAATAACAAAACATGGTAAAATAGTATTGTTTGGTAAATAATCCCTCTAGTTTTTTAACTATTCTCTGTGTTTTGACATTAACCTAAAACTTGTTTTACCATTCTTGACACCATATTTTGTTATCTCTGTGGAATGACAGAATTTACAGCATTCAACACCAATATCTTTTATCGTTATATTTTGTTTAACTTTAAGATGTAACTGTTCAAATTTTTCTTTCAGGTTTTTCTTTAAAAAACCAACTCAGATTTGGTATAGAAAAGATGTTAAATTATTTTGAGCACCCGAAAAGCACAGCTACATTATCCCTGTATTTTTTCAATTCTTCTATTTCTTCAAGTGTTACACTAGCTGTTTTATCAAATAAGGCAAACACTCGTCTAACTGTCGGATTACCTTGTTTTGATAGTTTCAAAATATCCTTTTTTGCGCCGTCTAGCCTTTTGTTTTTTCTCCCCCTCCTTAAGATGAATTTAAACTCAGCTGTAAGACAATGTGAAATTTTTTGATCTTTTTGTTTCTCAGCCTCCAATCTGCCAAGTATTAGATCAAAATTATATCCCGATGAAGCATGTATCCGTTTTGGCTTTTTCATCTTTTCAAGACATAGATGATACATCATACAGACTATATCCTGCTCTTGATGAGGTGTAAAAGTACCATTTCTAGCCATTTCGCAAAGTTCTTTCCAAGAATAATTGAAAATTTTCTTGTATTCCATTTTACTCCCAATACATGATTTGTATCTTTTATAATATCTTAAATATTTCTTGAAAAAAGTGTTTTTGCAACAAACTGCTAAAAAAATGTTGTTTTTTACAAATTTGTTACAAACAATACAGAATCATTTAATTTTGTTATGCGTATGCCTATCTGCTATGTTTTAAATTTATCTTATTTACATATGCAAAAAATGATGAATCTTGTTACATTTTTTAATCAGAGTATTCATAAATAAATGAAGATGGCGAAGAGGATTCAAAAGGAATCATAACTTGATGACGCTGTTTTTTTGACGGCTTATAAAAAAAGAGATATGCTAAAATAATTAGAGCTATAGCACTGCTAGAAAATATCAAATCAATTTCATTCTCTATATTTATCATAAAAACTTTGTTAATAAAAAATAAATTTAAAAAAATAATAAAAAAACAAATAAATAATATTCTTACATGACTCATGATTTTACCACGTTTAATCAATTCTTTTTTTCTATCGGTAAAAAGATTCCTGTAATAATTAAGACGAAACATAAGAACAGAAATATTAATTTTTTCTAAATGGATTGCATCCAACAAAGGCACATTTGCCTCTGCCATTCCAACTCTTTGATTAAAAGGAAAATTTAACCATATTATCAAAAATAAATTTATAAAGAAAAGAACAACAAAGACAACATATGAAGCAGTAACAAAAAAAGGTGAAAAGAGATAAGAAGATATTGCGAAAAAAATAGATAACGAAGCAAGATAAAAATTAGATTTATCTCCGATTAAACCTATTGTACCAATTGTTTCATCACTTAAATTTTTAAACCATTTTATAAGATTATCAATACAATTAATTTTTTGTTCGTCATCCAAAGTATTTATAAAACTATCAATTTCATTTTGAGGAATAGATAACAAATTAATTTTATTGTTGCGACTTTCTTTTTTTCGCATACTTTAGAATCTCCATTTTTAAATCATTTATTTCTTTAAAAAACCAACCCTAACATATAAAGGAAGAAAGAGTTGATTGAGATGCTTTTCTTGCCTTGAGTTCCTTTTCAAGTTTTTGGATTTTTTCTTTCAACTCCTGGATTTCCTTTCTAAGAATATGAGCCTCCCTCATAGCCATGTATCTCTGAGTATACAACCACCTAGTATTAGTACTCATATTTATTCACCAGGTAGATTATCAGCTGAGAAACTGATATGGTTGTCTATCCAACGGATTTCACGCTTATTGGTTCCAATGCTAATTGCATCGTTTTTCATAGTTGGTTTTACAACTTTTTGAATTTTAAAATGTTTCAAAACAGCGTCATCATCGATATGACAATAACGAAGCGTATACTCTATCTGCTTATGTCTACATTTACGTTGGATAACCAATGGGTTAACATTATTGTTAAAATCATTAGTAATAGCTGATGCCCTGATTGTATATGGTGTAATATGTTTTGTAATCCCTGCTAGTCTTGCAATCTTTTTAGTACAATGCCTTATAAAAGTCCCTTGGGGCGCTGTTGCCTTTCCTTTGGAATAACCATATGTACCAATAATTAAAAAATCTGAATATTCTGGCAGAGGCTTCCTATAGGGCAAATAATTTTCTATCGCTTCTTTAAGCCTAGGACTTATAATTATATAGTTGTTCCCTGTCTTTGTGCTATCAAAATACAAGCGATGATTATCAAGGTCTATATTACTGATTTTAATTTGGGAAATCTCACTAGGCCTTAGGACTCCATCAATCTGCAAAAGAGCTATAACATGTAATAATGAGTCGCTTTTACTAACCCATAGATAATCATTGAGTTCCTTTTCGCTAAGTACCTTTCTATTGATTAGTTCACCTTTTGGTAATGGTACCGTAAGCTCCCATTTGCCAATCCATCTAACAAAATGATTCACTGAATAAATCCGTCGAGTGTTACCATTTATTTTAAAAGTATGAGTAATGTATTCCTTCCAATTCAACATATCATTTTGAGTTATCTGGTTTATTGGTTTATTTATCCATCTCACAAATTTTCTTACATGATAATAGTAATTATCTATAGTTGTTTTCTTATGATAGTTTAGCCGAAGGTATTGATGATATTTTTCCAGTAGCTCATTATTGTTTTTTGGTTGTTTTAAAAGTATTCCCAGCCTATTTTGCTTTGTAGTATTTTTCCTATTTTTTTCTTTTCCTTTGTTCTGATGCACAATGAGCACCTCCTATGTCAAATTAGACCATAAAAGGCACCTATTTTGATCCCAGATTAAATCACCAGGTAATAAAAAAAATTACCAAAAAAACAGATCCTAAAATTGGTATAAAAAGATATTTGAAAAAAAGATTTTTTAGCTTTCTTTTAAGATTTTCTCGATATTACTTAAAGTTTTTTCAAATTGTTTGTTAATTTCATGTTCCCATATGCGAATTACCTTCCATCCTTCTTTTTGAAGCCGTTTTGTATTTTCCTTATCCCGCTCAACGTTTTTTTCAATCTTCGGCAACCAATATTTCTTGTTGCTCTTGGGCGGGATATAGCATTTAGGGCACTTATGCCAAAAGCAACCATCAACAAAAATAGCGGTTTTCTTACTTACAAATACAATATCGGGCTTACCTGGCAATTTGTAATGTATTCTATACCTGTATCCCTTTTCCCATAGTGCTTTCCTTAATTTTTTTTCAGGAGAAGTATCTTTGGACTTTATTTTAGACATGATCTTGCTTCTAGTCTTTTTTGAGAATAAATCAGTAATTCGTCTCACTCCTCTTCTAATCATATGGGTTTATGCAAATTTTATATTGTTAATTGTAAACTCTTTTATAATTCCATTCATATATCGTTTGACAGCTCTTCGATACGATGATTTATGATGGAAAAAGAAAATGGACTGGAAGCGGTTTGGAGAAAATCAAATCAAAAAGAAGATGCGGATAACGCAACCAAAGTGCTTCAGCGATTTATAGATATAAATCCCTATACTTTTGAGGAAGTTGCCCAGGTAATACGGGCAGGCGTTAGGAGTGGAGAGCTAGCTCTTGAGAAAAAAGGAAGAAGCTACTGCATTACAGATTTACTCGATTGGTTTAGAATGCGTGTTCAGCCTGCTACTGTAACTCTCGATAAAGATGATTATATGGTTGCTCTTTTAAATAGTCTAGTGGTGCTCACACAGGGGAATATCGCTAAAACAGATTTTGGTGGCTCTCGCCAGAGAGAATTTGGACAGATGTGGACCGACTTTTTAAGAGGGTATCTTGGTGAAATTGCTATTAGAATTTTTTTACGAAAGCATTTTGGTATAGAAGTCCAGTTGGACCAAAGTAAAACTGGGGCAGGCGTTGAAAAATATCTTCCAACTGATATAGTAAAAATTAAAAAAGAGGGAAAATGGGTTGACGTAAAGCATACGTTAAGCATTAAAACCAGTAAGCTGAGGTCACTCTGGTTGGGCGTACCAGGTAATCAAATTGATAATTCGGATGCATTTGCTTATGTAAAAATCGGGATCCCTTTGGATCATTTGGCAACTTTACTCAAAGAAGTAGGTGCTATTGAGCAGATTTTTGAATACAAAGATAAAACAGATATAGAGGCTACTGTTGAAGAAATAAAAAATAAAATACCTTCGTTTAAACCAATACCTGCATATCTGCCAGGATATATCTATAGAAATGATTTGAAAAGCGGTGAACTTGAACTTCATAGAGCGGAAAAATATTTATATATTATTGGCGGGGCTGGAAAGCAACCTGAAGATGCCCCTGAAGGGTTTAGCGGAATCAAAGTAGAAGGATTAGGCGAGGCCAGCGAAGAATATCTGGCTTCCTGCGGATCGCTGAAATGTTCTACTGATGAATGGAAAGAGATAATTGCAAGATTCTAGACTATTATTGAATCTCTTCAAGGAGTTCTAATAAGCATTCCCCTATTCTTTTGCCAACGAGAGGGGGCACTGCTTCTCCAATTTGCCTTCTGATCTCAGAACTGGTTCCCTTGAAAACAAAATCATCAGGAAACGTTTGAATCCTTGCTCTCTCCCTGTTTGTTAGTTTTTGCCGGTTCTTCTCATAATGATACCCCCAGGTTCCGCCTCCGCCTCTTGCAACAATGGTATAAGAATATTTCAACGGATGGATTCTGCGATATATCAAACTTAGGCCTTTTCCGTTTACATGCCATTTAGTGCTATTAACAAACTCATGGTTTTCATTAGGGGGGATATGTTTCATTCTATCCTTAACTTCATTGCTTGATTTCAACTCCTTATTAGTGTCGTCAGTAAAAACTTTGTTTTTAATCTCGGAATTAATGAAACCAAGCTCTTTTAAAAGAGATGCATGTTCTTTGATGACTTTGCGTCTCCATTTGTTACCTTTTGATTTACAATTATTGATCCATATATAATCATCCCAAATTGAAAAATTATAGTTTGGCCATATCTTTTGCGTGTATATTTTTTTCCTTTTGGAATTTACTTGAGAAAATTCTTTTTCGTAACTTTTTATAATGTTTGAATATTTTTTATTCTCCAAGCCGTCTAATGTTTTTCCTTCAAATATCTCCATAGTTGTTATTGGTGCATCTGGAAAAATTTCTTTTTCTCCATGTAATTTCTCTTTAATTGAATTTATTTTTTTAAGTAACAAATCATTCTTATAACGCTTACTTGCGATATCTTCTCTTAAACCAATCATTATTAGCCTTTCTCTCTTCTGGGGGGCTCCTAGACAAGCAGAATTAATAATCTCTGAAAAAAGCAGTTTATATCCCTTTATGCTATGTGTGACTGGTTCGATAACTATATTTTCATCATATTCTCTTTTAATTTCGTCCCAATAGTTGCCTAGATTTTGAAAATCCTCTTTTATTTTTTCATAAGCAGGTTTGTTTCTACCTTGGCACAGATTCTTAACGTTTTCAGCTATAAACATTTTTGGTTGTAACTCTGCAAGCGATCTTACAAAATGAAGGTACAATCGGCCTCGCTTTACTTCGGTTCCTTTTCCCTTGGGTCCTGTGATTATTGAAAAATCTTGGCATGGAAAACCTCCAGCTATAACATCAATAGGGTTAGAATTTAAAACATGTTGAAAGCTTACTTTTCTTATATCTCCGCAAAAAATTCTTCCCCCATCAATCTTTTCTTTGTGATTTTTTGTGATTTTGACTTTAAAATTTTTTGCATAGGTGTTGCAGGATGGTTCATATTTATCGTTTGCCCATAAAATTTTAAATTTTTGGGCGATGGGATATGCAGTTATTGTTTTGGATCTTGAGTTTGCGTTAATTAACCCAAGGTCCAGGCCTGAACATCCTGAAAACAATGATATGACTGAATATTGTTGACCCATTTTTATTTCCTCATATCTTTGTATTTTTGATAAAACTCAAGCATGTGTTTAACTTGTTTACTCGGAGATCTGTTTTCTTTTTCAGCTATGTCTCTCAAAGCTTTCTTTGTCTTGTCATCTAGGTATAGATTCATACTTGGCATGTCATTCATAATGCACCGCAATTCTAATATGTTTATGCGCATATATAAACATTTTGTGCGCATATTTATATACTGGTAATTCGATGTAGAAACTTAAAAGGAGAGAAAAAAATATGGAAGAAATAGTAAAAATAAAAAATGAATGGAAAAATAGAAAAAACATTGAAAAATTTGTAGAAAATGCACCCGAGTTTGGTTTTAAAACAGCAGATGATCTAATAAATAAAGCAATAGAATTCTATCTTGATACACACCGACAGAAAATCAATGAGTATAACGAAATCGAACTGCCATATGATGTGTTAACTAAACTCGGTCGTGGCACTGGAGATTATGTTGTTTTTAGAATAAATAATGATGGGCAGATAATCCTAGAATAAAACCCCTCACTCTATTTTTTTATTTTTTAATTTTTTGAATAAAACAGTTTCATATGCCTATGATGTCTCCTGTGCCTTTGTCTAGCCAGTTTGCGATGTCTCAGACAGAACCAGATTCAGACTGAAAACCTTTTTTCCCTTTCTCTGCATTAATGTGTTCACCAGGTGAACACTCGGCTTTTTCTTTTAGGTGTTTTCTTATTGAGTCAATGATCTAATCAGAGAGGCCAGCAACAATTGTATATTACTAACACCTCTCTCTATCCGATATCAAAGCACAAATAGCCATATATCTCAAAACCCCACTCTAAATGTTTTTTTAAAAGTAGGAAAAATAAACAGAAAAAATCTAGTATTATAATAGTTCTCTCTCATTAAGCGACAGTTTTTAAAATTTTTTAAATTTTCGATGCCTCTTAATCTTTTGGTTTTTTAAAAAAATTTAAAAACTTTTTAAAAATTTTTAAAAAAAATACATCTAATAAACTTTCTATATGTTGCGAATTTCCTTTACACCCTCTTTATTAAGAGAGGGAATCAATATTGATATTGAAAAAAAACAACTAGTGTTTTTTTAACCGTTTGATCTCCTTTTGGCAATACTCGATCTCCTGTCGTTTATTCAAGATTTGAATATTCAGAACCTTGGTCCTGTTCTCCAACAATTTTATTTTTTTATCTGTTGTCCACATTTTTTATTTTCCCAATGATTTCTTATCATCTCTAATTCATTAAGGATCTCACGAGTCTCGGCCTTTATATTTTTCTCCTCTGAATCCTGTTTAATGCCAGAACCCGCAAATAAGGCGCTATTATCAACTATAAGCCTGTCTACACGTTCAACTACCGGACCATGAGAAAAAGCCTTCAGACCATCGTTAACGCTTCGGTTAACCATATTATTGATGTGGTTTTCAATTGCTTTTCGTAAATTATCAGAAATAGATCCTTCAAGCTTTGAAAAACGATTATAAAGATCATCATTGACTTTACAACCAAGAACCTGAGACATTTCTAACTAGCTCCTTTTCTAAAATTAAAACGATCAGTAACAACCAATTTTCCCATATCTGTAAGATTCCAAGTATATTTATCAACCTGAACAAGAAAACCCTTCAGTTCAAGTCTTTCAAGGACCGCAACAAGTTTATCCTTATTTTTCTTACAAACCATAACATTGTAATAGATACCAACATCAGAAAAACCGATTTTCCCCTTAAGATAACATCTTTTCAAAAGTAGAAGCTGATTAATCCCAAGATTCAACAAATCACCTCAGAAAAATATTCAATATCTCTCCCTGTAAAAGGTACAATATGCAAATTATTACTACTACAAAACGGACATGAAAAAATCCAATCAGTAATCCAAACGTTAAAACAATTATTGCAAAACACTAAGGCACATGGTTTAATATTTCGTAATGATTCAACTTTCAAAAATTACACCTCATTATAATCCATTTTAAAACCTCCAAAAAACAAATTGGCCAACTTTTTAACAACACTCCAACGGAAGTAATGGATAATTTGTCATGTTTTTTTATACTTCTTTCATACACACACGCGCTACGCGTAGTTACGAAAAAAGATGCCAAGTTGACCAATAATGTGTTGTTTCTCCTTACAAATGCCCTTTTCAAAAGTTGGCCAAAAGTTGACCATTTCTTCATATAGGCAACTCCATGTCATAATTTTCATTCTTTTTTCCAATATATTCGTTTATAGTTGAATCTGTGATATGTTTAATTCCTAAAAAAACCCATTTTCGCTGATCATATATTGTCTTTCTTGTTTTTATTATATCCAAGTCACTTAATTTTCTAGTAATTTTGTTTAATGTTAGATCAATGGTTATATTGTTTTTCTTACAATATTGCTCTATTTCCTGTTTTAAATTTTTACAGGTTATACACCAATCGATAGTTGTTTCTTCTATTTCTTCATTAAAATAAGACATGATAGGATCGCTTTTTTTAAGCCATATCCTTCTTTTTTCCTCTGTGGTGGTTGTATCAGAGAATCTCTTGTTTTTTCGTAACCGTTTAAGGCCTTTCATTGCATGGTTGAATATCCCGCTTATTTCTTCTGGTGTTGTTATTTCTTTTTCTATTTCTGTGTTTCTCACAAAACATGTTTTATCATCTATATTTGGGTTTTTTTCTGGTAAATATTTGTTATGTAGCGTTATTTGTAGTTGTCTACTAAAAAAAGCGTTGCCTATGTCGTTGGTTTCTGGTATTTGGTTACATGTAAAAAATGGTTTTGCATAGTTGATAAACCATACTCCCTCTTGGTGGTTTTTTATATCAGCCCAAATTGGGCTTTTACCTGTTACTTCCTTTATTACATTACTATATCTCATTCCTTTGTTTGGTAATTCATCCGCAAAGTTTCCATGTTTACCATATAATTTATCCTTTCTAAATGCCTTGTCGTTCAACTCTTGCAATGGTATACTCGCGATATTTTTTTCACCTAAGACTTTTATCCATATGTTCATAAGTGTTGTTTTTCCGTTATCGTTTTCGCCATCCATTACTAAATATTTTTTGTATTCATAATCTCGATAAAAACAGTAACCAAGATATTCTTGCAATGTGTTGTATACCTCTGGCCTTTCAACTCCGTTTTCTCTTGTTATTTGTTTAAGAAATTTTTCATATTGTGGACATTTTGCATCAGGATCATAGTCTATTGGTATTACATAGTTAAAAAGATATTTATATGAATGTTTTTCTATTTCTCCAGTGTTTAAATCATATATTCCATTTTCTAAGTTAATTAAATTTAGCGGTGGTATAAAATCAAGCCTTGTTTTTATATTGTTATATTGAATATATGTTATTACTTCCGTTAAAATGGTTTTAGTAAATAGTTTAGGTATAAAAGTTTCTAAAATTTCTCCTATCTTGATTTCACCATTTGGTTTGTAATATTTACCGTTAAAATACCATATTGGTTTTGCTTTTTCTTCGAGTGTTATAAAATGATAACCTAGTTCTTTAATTATCATATCTGCCATGTTTTGGCATCTTATCCCCCCGGGTACATAATACTCATTTCCTTCTCCATCCTTTATTTTCTTATATTTAATAACTTTATATTTCTTTAATAATTCCCGTTGCTCATCTTTTATCTCTGGTTCTTTTTTATATGCAGATTTAAGGCAGTTCATCCATTCATTATCTGGTAACGGTGGCTTATTTTTTCTATTCCAGTCCATAAGTAGCTTTGTTGCTTCTTCAATGGTAAGTCCACCATCTCGATATTGACATGCAAGTTTAAACGCTGAATCGTTTCTGCTACCATATGTTACGCCTTTTTTAATTGCAGGAATTGCAGGTTTTGTGCAGATTTGTGCAGGTTTACCACCAAGTTTTGTAATCATATCGTTAAAAACTTTCTTTACATTTTCAGATTTCAAGTCTTTTAATGTTTCAGGCCCATCTTGGTATAAAAACTTATATTCAGATCCGTTTGGATGTATACTTGGAGGAGCAACGCAATACCCGCCGTTGGCCCTGTATTCAATGTGCAATTTATCATCTTTTACTATGCCGCCAGGGTTGCCGTTGTTTCTACAGTAAATATGATACCCTCTACCCGTCTTTATAACCCAGTGTCCGCGAGCAATTAAAGTTTCAACTTTTAATCCTAATTTTTCGAGTATGTCCTGCTTATCAATGTCTATTACTACAAGATTGTTCGAAACATTACCACATATAATTCCTATGTTTTGAAATAATCCTGATTCAATCCACTGGAGTATTTCCTCATTCGTTGGTGGTTTTTTTTGATACTGTTGCCAGGAATCGATATTTGGTCGTTTATCTCTCTCTTTTAAAGGTATAATGCTAAATCCTTGATTACGATAAAAATTAATCCAGTTTTCAATACTAGTCATATAATTTTGGTCTCCTCTGATACTCTCCGCATATTGATCCATCATATTCATAGAAATTGTGGCCTAAGCAACACATAGGCTGGTTATCCCAAGTATATGCAAAATGGGTGCATGTCTTACATATTTTACTTATCTGCATTGTCCCCCTCCTTGATCCAGAGTTTTTCACTAGATGTTTTAAAAAAAATTATTTTAAAACCAGGGAATTTCTCAATATGTTCTTTTAGATTTGCGAGTTCATCAATTGTGATATGTCCTACAACGGCAACTACCAAGGTATTATTGTTTTGCTCCATCTTTTCTTCCCTTGCCTTTTCTTTTTTTAAGATAAAATATCAAGATGGCGCTCCCTATTCCGCCAAGAATAGCTATCCATAGGCAACAGCTTTTGCATAGTTCTCCCATGAAATCAAATACTATCAAGTAACCTCCCCTTTCAGTTCTTGTTTGATTTTTGTTATTTCATCGATTAATTTATTCGTAAATTGCTCGGAGTCAATTGGGAGCTCTGGCGCGATTTCTTGATGTATTTGTTTTAAAAGATCACTAGGCATAATTGACTCCTTCAAAATATTTGTTTAAAGCATCTCTTATTATGCTATTTTGACTGTTACCTGTTAATTCGCTTTTTTTTTGTAGTTTTTTGTATTGATCTTGTGTAACTAATACGGTAATGGGTTTTTTCATTCAATCACCATTAGACTTAAATATGTTGCAAAGTATTTCAACATTATTTTGAAATAGACTTCAACATGAGCTAAAAAATATTGAAATGGTGTTGAAATGACAAAAAAAACAAAAAAAGGATCTGTGCAAGATTTTATTTATGAAGCTTTTGATGAACTGAGAACAGTACCTGAAGTAAAAAGATATATTAGAGAAAAATATGGAAAAGATTTTGAACCTCATGAAAGAACTATTTATCATCATATAAAAAAAATTGATAATGGTAACGATCAAAATTACATATTATTAAAGAAAGGAGAAAAATATCAATTTATATCAAAAAAGAAAGAAAACACGGCTGATAATAATTATCTTATATGGCTTATGGATAGATATTGCAACGCTTTTAAAAACCAGGATCAAGGTGAATTGTATTGGTTAAGAAGTGAAATATATAATACTTGTTTTAAAAAGATTGAAAATGAAACATTCATAGATTTTATAATTAAATTAGCAGAACATGATTCCTATGACACTTATGAAAGTAATGATTTAGATTTAGGAAAAAATACACTAACATTTTGGGATTGTATACCCATAATAAAAAATCGGGTAAATAATAGTAAATTAGAAAAAAAATTGATGAAAACAGATGCCTTTTTTAAAACTATGGTTCTTGATTACAAGGGAGAATATACAAAATATGGTGAAGAAAGATTAATAGCATTTTATAAATTGAATGAGTTACAATCCCCAAAAGTAATTGATGTAGCTTTAGATCTCATGTTGAATATCAATCCGAAGAGAAAAATTAATTTTTCTCCAAAAAATTTTCGTAAAATAAATGAATATGAACTTTTTAAACATCAAATCCGATTATTTATAAGTAGTTATGCAACTTGGAATCCTATTAAGTGTAGACAATATTTATTTGAAGTATATAGAAAAAGGAAAAAACAATTTGGAACAAATGATAAATTAGTAAAGTTATTAATGAAAGAAATTGAACATGTTAGAAGTTCCAGTTTTGAAATAAGATCAGAAAAAATTAGGGATATCGAAAATGAGATGAAAAAATATCCGGATATGCAAACATATTATGAAGAATAGTTTAAAAAATAAAAGTCTATTTTATTTTTGTTTTTCTTTCATTTCCCTATAGCGTTGTAATGTTTGCCCTAGTATCTCGTTATAGAATTCTCGAAACTCAGGATCTTTAATCAATTCCTGGGTTGTAATACCTGTATCTGTTGCTGTTGGTGTAATCTCTTCTTTACTAGGGTTTAGATTAGCTGAGCATCGACCACAGAACTTGTTACTACATGGGTTTTCATGTCCGCAATTCCAACAGATAATCGGCTGTAACATGCTTTTTTCTGGTTTTTCCTCGTCTTTAATCCCTAGTATTTTTTTGATTTTATCATCTATATCGACACTGGCCAGGTGGACATAACGACTAGGCATCTTACTCCGTGTAGACCATCCATACCGTTCCCTGAGCATTGGCTCATTGAAACCTTTTTTACAGCACATTGTAGCACTATTATGTCTCAGTATATGAGGTGTGATATGTTTCCTTATCTTTGAGTTTCTAACAATACGATGTACCATTTCACCTAGTCCTATTTCTGAGATACGATCTGTTTTTCTTTTTGGATCATCACTATAAATAAAGGGCGCTTCGGGATTGTTTTTATATGGGTGATGATTCAAGTATTCACGAATAAAGCTTGTACTACTCGGTATTAGAAATAATTGTATCTTTCTGCTACCTGTTTTAAGCCCCTCTGTTTTTTTACCATTGGTTTTTCGTGGAAGTATAAAATATGCACCAAGTTTCCTGTCGAAATTTACATTTCCAACTTTAAGGGCTAAAAGCTCAGATTTTCGTATCCCACCATCTAAAAAACTACATATTATTGCATGGTCTCTGCTATCACGACAGGCATCTAGTAGTTTAAGTATTTCTTTTTCTGTTAGCATGGATTCCAGTGGTAAATCACCTGTATTATCATCATAGGTGATCCATCTTACACTATCAGGATATGTTATGTCTTTCTGATCGCTTTTACCATTTTCATATTTATCTGGCATACTGACATATTTGTAGAATCGTTTAATTTTCATCTGATAAAGATTAACTGTTGATT
>Ga0272442_10004353_pt1 | contig 19429 bp, 14 predicted proteins | sample SSMForm2O_FD_200262 | JGI IMG/M metagenome (GOLD analysis project Ga0272442, IMG submission 200262) | Marine sediment archaeal communities from Little Sippewissett salt marsh, Falmouth, MA, United States - SSM-Form-2O | ecosystem: Environmental > Aquatic > Marine > Wetlands > Sediment ... | reverse complement strand
TTTCCGCAAGCTAAACGCTGAAAACTACGCTCTCTTTTCGCCGGAGTACCGCCTCGAGGAGGATGATGTCCTCCTAATGGGAGGCAGTGAGCAGGATATCGGCGCCTTCGGGGAAGTGGAGAAGTCCAAAAGCGCGCCGCGCCTGACCGATATCTTCAAAAGGCTGTTTTCCCGCAAGGAATAATACCGCACAAGGAAGAACGTCAGAGATGAATAACTTTATACCCGACCGCCGCTTTCTCTCGGCGGCCCTGACCATCGTTTCCCTCTACATCGCCGCCCAGATTATCTCGGACATCGCCAGCCTGAAGATCGCTTATGTTGCGGGCTTCAGTATCGATGCCGGTACCTTCATCTACCCGCTGACCTTCACCCTCCGCGACCTGGTGCACAAGCGGCTGGGAAAGAGAGCGGCCCGCCAGGTGATCGTGCTGGCCGGCGGCATCAACCTCTTCATGGCCGCTTTCCTGGCCTTTGCCGCCCGTTTGCCCCAGGACGCCGCCTGGGGCCTGGGAGAGCAGTTCTCCGTGATCCTGGGGCCTGTCTGGCGTATTGTCGTAGCCAGCATTGTGGCCGAGGTGGCCAGCGAGCTGGCGGACACTGAGATCTATCATCTCTGGGTGACCCGGGTCACTCGACGCCTGCAGTGGATGCGGGTTTTGAGCAGCAACGCGGTCAGTGTGCCCCTGGACAGCCTGATCTTCTGCTGGGGCGCCTTCGGGGGATTGCTGCCTGCCGCTGTTGTGTGGTCTATTTTCGTCTCCAACCTGATTGTCAAGGCAATCATGTCGGTGGTGAGCATCCCCGCTATCTATCTGGTGGGTGAAACTCCGCAGCAAACAAAGAATACGTAAGCTTGCACTTGTATGGTATACCCATTACAATAATGACTTAATAACATGATACCAAACCAACTTATAAAGGACTAAAAAAATGGCACGTAAAATGGTTACGATTGATGGCAACACGGCCGCAGCGTATGTAGCCCATGCCACCAATGAGGTGATCGCGATCTATCCGATCACGCCTTCCTCTCCCATGGGGGAGCTTTCCGATCAGTTTTCCGCCGAGGGGCGGAAGAACATCTGGGGAACCATTCCCGACGTGGTGGAAATGCAGTCCGAGGCCGGCGCTTCCGGCGCGGTTCACGGCGCCCTGACCGCCGGTGCCCTGACTACCACCTTCACCGCCTCCCAGGGGCTGTTGCTGATGATTCCCAATATGTTCAAAATCGCCGGCGAGCTGACCTCCACGGTCTTCCATATCGCCGCCCGCTCGGTGGCCTGCCAGGCGCTGTCCATCTTCGGCGACCACTCGGACGTGATGACCGCCCGCTCCACCGGCTGGGGCATGTTGGCCTCGGGATCGATCCAGGAGGTCATGGATTTCGCACTGATCGCCCAGGCGGCCAGCCTGGAAGCCCGGGTGCCCTTCCTGCACTTTTTCGACGGCTTCCGCAGCTCCCATGAAATTCAGAAGGTCGAAGAGCTCGAATACGACGATATGCGGGCCATGATCGACAGTGAGCTGGTGCGGGCCCACCGGGCGCGGGGCATGACCCCGGAAAAACCCGTGCTGCGCGGCACCTCCCAGAACCCGGATGTTTTTTTCGCCGCCCGGGAAACGGTCAACCGCTACTACCTGGCGACGCCGCAGATCGTCCAGAAGGCCATGGACAGGTTCGCCAAGGTGGTGGGCCGGCACTATCACCTCTTCGACTACGTGGGCGCTCCCGACGCCGAGAGGGTGGTGATGCTCATGGGTACGGGCGCGGAAACCATGGATGAGACCGTCAGCTACCTGGCTGCCAGGGGAGAAAAGGTCGGCATGATCAAGGTCCGGCTTTACCGGCCCTTCAGCGCATCCGCCTTTCTCGACGCTTTGCCGGCCACGGTCAAGGCCATTGCCGTGCTGGACCGCACCAAGGAGCCCGGCGCGCTGGGCGAGCCGCTCTACGAAGATGTCCGCACCGCCATCAGCGAAGCGCAGGCGGAGGGCAGCCTGAAGCTGGCCGCCGCCCCCGTGATCGTGGGCGGACGCTACGGCCTGGGGTCCAACGAGTTCAACCCGGGCATGGCCAAGGCGGTTTTGGACAACCTGAAAGTTGAAAAGCCCAAAAACCACTTCACCGTGGGCATCAATGACGACCTGACCCACACCAGCCTGGAATACGACGAAAACTTTTCCGCTGAAGAAGACGTACACCGGGCGGTGTTTTTCGGCCTGGGCGCGGACGGCACGGTGGGGGCCAACAAGAACTCCATCAAGATCATCGGTAAGGCCACCGACAACTACGCTCAGGGGTATTTCGTCTATGATTCAAAAAAAGCCGGCGCCCAGACGGTTTCCCACCTGCGCTTCGGCAAGAAGGAGATCAAGAGCCCCTACCTGATCCAGAAGGCCAGCTTTGTGGCCTGCCACAAGTTCACCTTCCTGGAGCGCTTCGACATGCTCTCCCTGGCCGAGGAAGGAGCAACCTTTCTGCTGGCCGCGCCTTATGGCAAGGATGAGATCTGGGAGAAGATTCCCGTGGAGGTTCAGCAGCAGATCATCGACCGCAAGCTGAAGTTTTACGTCATCGATGCGGTCAAGCTGGCCGAGGAGCTCGGTTTAGGCGCCCGCATCAACATCATCATGCAGACCGCTTTCTTCCAGATCTCCGGCGTGCTTCCGGAAGACAAGGCCCTGGAGCTGATCAAGCAGGCCGTGGAAGACACCTACGGCAAGAAGGGCAAGGAGGTGGTGGCCATGAACCTGCGGGCTTCGAAAGCCACGCGGGACAAGATCGAGCTGGTGGACTACCCGAATAAGACCGTAGGAGACATCCACATGCAGCCGGCGGTTCCCGTTGATGCACCCCAATTCGTCCAGGAAGTGACCGGCGAGATCATCGCCAAGCGGGGAGACAAGATTCCCGTTTCCAAGCTGCCCGACGACGGCAGCTATCCCACCGGCACCACCAAGTACGAAAAACGCAACGTGGCCGAGAACATCCCGGTCTGGAACCCGGAGGTCTGCATCCAGTGCGGCGAATGCTCGCTGATGTGCCCCCATGCGGCCATCCGTATGAAGGCCTATGACGCCGGCCTGTTGGCTAAGGCGCCCCCCACCTTCAAGTCCACGGATGCCAAGGGCAAGGAGTTCGCGGGCATGAAGTTCACCATTCAGATCGCCCCGGAAGACTGCACGGGCTGTGGGCTGTGCGTGGAGATCTGCCCCGCCCAGGAAAAGGAGGGTGGCGAGAAGACCGGCCGCAAGGCGATCAACCTGTCGCCCCAGCTGCCTTTGAGGGAGCAGGAGGTCAAGAACTACGATTTCTTCCTCGACCTTCCCGAAGTGGATGAAAAGCTGATCAAGCGCAACACCATCAAGGGCTCCCAGTTCCTGCAACCCCTGTTCGAGTATTCCGGCGCCTGCGCCGGCTGCGGGGAAACCCCCTACGTCAAGCTCTTGAGCCAGCTCTTCGGCGACCGGGCGGTAATCGCCAACGCCACGGGCTGCTCCTCTATCTACGGCGGCAACCTGCCCACCACGCCCTACACGACGAGGGCCGACGGCCGGGGACCGAGCTGGAACAACTCGCTGTTCGAGGACGCTGCCGAGCTGGGTATGGGCATGCGCCTGACCACCGACAAGATGACGGTGTTCGCCTACGAGCTTCTGGACGAGGCCATCGCCGCAGCCAACGGACAGCGTGCCCTGCTGGAGGAAATCCGGGACTCCGAGCAATTGACTCCCGAGGAGATCGAGCTGCAGCGCGGGCGGGTAGCCAAATTGAAGAAGATGCTGGCCGGCGGGAAGAGCGAGGCCGAGAAGCAGCTTTTATCCGTGGCGGACTACCTGGTCAAGCGCTCCGTGTGGGTGATCGGCGGCGACGGCTGGGCCTATGATATAGGCTACGGCGGACTGGATCACGTGATTGCCTCCGGGCGCAATGTCAACCTGCTGGTGCTGGACACCGGCGTGTACTCCAACACCGGCGGCCAGATGTCCAAGGCCACCCCCTTAGGGGCCATTGCCAAGTTCGCCGCCGGCGGCAAGCCGTTGGCCAAAAAGGACCTGGGCTTGATGGCCATGAGCTACGGCACTGTGTACGTGGCCAGCGTGGCCATGGGCGCCAGCCGCATCCAGGCCATCCGCGCCTTCAACGAGGCGGAAGCCTATAACGGTCCCTCGTTGATCATCGCCTATACCCACTGCATCGCCCACGGCATCGACATGAAGACCGGACCCCTGCAGCAGAAGCTGGCGGTGGAATCCGGCGCCTGGCCGCTGTTCCGCTTCAACCCCGGCCTCAAGGGGGAGGGAAAGAACCCGCTGAAGCTGGACGGCAAGGAGCCCTCGGTGGATATCGGAGATTACATGTACAACGAGATCCGCTTCCGGAGCCTGCGTCAGAAAAACCCGGAAAAGGCTGAGGAGTTCCTGGTGCGCGCCCGGGCGGACGCCAAGGAGCGCTACGCCTATTACAAGTACCTGGCGGACCGCACCTAGGCTCTTAAGAAGAGCATACGCGGATAACGACCGAGCCCGGCTGCCGCTAAGCGGCAGCCGGGCTCTTTTTGTCTGCAGGTTGAAGCGGGCCCCGCCCTAAACCCGGTTAATGCTTTTGGGTTCCCTGGTTGCGCTGGGCGAAGCTGTGGGTGATGCGGTCGATGATGATGGCCAGGAGCACGATGCTCAGGCCGGCTTCGAAGCCGCGGCCGATCTCCACCCGGTTGATGGCTAAAAGCACCTCCAGCCCCAGCCCCTTGGCGCCGATCATGGAGCCCATCACCACCATGGCCAGGGCCATCATGGTCGTCTGGTTGACACCCACCAGGATGGAGGGGCGGGCCAGGGGCATCTGAACCTCGAATAGAATCTGCCAGCGGTTGGAACCGAAGGCCTTGGCCGCCTCGATGGTGGTCACCGGCACCTGGCGGATGCCCACATTGGTAAGCCGGATTACCGGGGGCACGGCGTAAATAATAGTGGCGAAAGTGGCGGGTACCTTGCCCAGGCCGAAGAGCATCAGCGCGGGAATCAGGTACACGAAGGAGGGCATGGTCTGCATGCCGTCAAGAATGGGCCGGATAATGGTCTCGAAGCGGTCGTACCAGGCCATGAGAATACCGAGGGGGATGCCGATGATCAGGGAGATGAGCACGGAGGTGATCACCACCCCCAGGGTCATCATGGCCAGGTCCCAGTAGCCAAAGCTGCCGATCAGGACCAGGAGCAGAAACATGACCAGGCCGTAGGTCCATTTGGAGAGGGCCTTCCAGGCCAGCAAGCCCACCAGCAACGCTACCAGCAGCCAGGGCATCCAGAGCAGGAACTTCTCCACGATGATCAGAACCTGAAGAATCCCCACTCCGATGGCGTCGAAAAAGCCTCCCCAGTGGATGAGCACCCAGTCCATAATACTGTCGACCCAGCGGTTTAAGGGGATCTGGAAAAATTCGGGGAAATTAATCATGGCTGCTTCCTTCCGGATTGGCCAGGCTCATGTTGCTGATGATCACGCGGTTGCTCACCTCGCCGATGAATTTCCCCTCCTCATCCACCACGGCCACGGGGTAGGGGCTGGCGTCGGCCAGGGGAAAGAGCTCCTCCAATGTGGTTTCCGCGCTGCAGGCGGGGATGTCCGTGGTCATGACGGCGTCCAGCTTGTCACTCGATGCCGAGGCCAGAGACTCCAGGGTGACCAGCCCGCGCAGCTTGTGCTGCTTGTTGATCACAAAGGCGTAGTTTTTCTTGGCTTCCCGGATCATCAGGATGGCCGCCTTCGGGCCCTGCCACTCGTAGAGCAGGGGCTCCGGCTCTTCCAGGATGCTGCCCGCGGTGAGCACTTTGGCCGGGGAGGCGTCCCGGACGAATTCCTGCACGTAGTCGTCCGCGGGCGTCGTGATAATATCTTCCGGCGTGCCGATCTGGATGATCTCCCCGTCCCGCATGATGGCGATTCGGTCCCCCAGCTTGAGGGCCTCGTGCAGGTCGTGGGTCACGAAGATGATGGTCTTGTGGAGGCGGTCCTGGAGCTCGATCAGCTCGTCCTGCATCTGGCGGCGGATGAGGGGATCAAGCCCGCTGAAGGGCTCGTCCATGAGGAGAATTTCGGATTCCGTGGCCAGGGCGCGGGCCAGGCCGACCCGCTGCTGCATGCCGCCGCTCAAAGAGCCGGGATAGTAGTCCTCCCAGCCTTTCAGGCCCACGGTTTCGATGGCGGTCCGGGCGTGGTCCCGGCGCTCTTCCTTGTCCATGCCGCGGATCTTGAGACCGAAGGCGGCGTTTTCCAGCACCGTCTTGTGGGGCAGCAGGCCGTAATTCTGAAAAACCATGCTGACCATACTGCGGCGGAAGGCGGTGAGCTTATCCCTGTCGTAGGCGCAGACATTTTCTCCCGAAATCCAGATCTCGCCCTGAGTGGGTCGGATCAGGCGGATCAGCGCCCGAATGAGGGTCGATTTGCCGCTTCCGGACAAACCCATGAGCACGAAGAATTCACCCCGCTTGACCTCGAAAGAGATCCGGCGTAAGGCCAGCACGGAGCCGGCCTTACTAAGGATCTCCTGTTTGGAGGAATCACGGAGCTCTTTTTTCAGCAGCCCCTTGGCGTCCCGGCCGAAGATCTTCCAGAGATCGCGCACCTCCACCAGGGTGGGGGCGCTTTGATCAGCCGCTTCGACCGGGGGGGCCGCTTCGCTATGTGTTTCCATGACCTGAGTCTCAGTCAAGCGCAGTCTTCACCTTGGCCGCGACCTCCGAGGTCACCCAGGCGTTCCAGACCTCGGGCTTGTTTTTCAGGAACCAGAGGGCGGTCTCGTCAACGCTGAGCTCCTCCTCGCGCATGACCAGCAGGAATTCGTTGTTGTCCGCCAGGGTGGTTTCATAGGCCTTGAAAAAATCAGCAACCTCGGGGTAATTTTCCACCAGGCTCTTGTGCACGATGATATGCACCTTGCAGGAAGGATACTCGCAGCCCCGGGTCTCTTCCCAGACATCCCAGTTGAACTCCGGCTCTTCCAGGAGGGTCATGTCCAGCATGCCCAGCACCCAGGTGGGCTCCCAGTAGTAGCCCAGCCAGGGCTCGCCCTTCTTGTATGCTCCTACCATGGAGCCTGCCAGGGCGGCGTCGGAACCGGGCAAAAACCCGTTGTAGGTCTCATCCAGGCCGTAGGCCGTCATTTTCCTCTGGCCCGAGGCGGTGCACTGCCAGGCGGGGGGGCCCACGTAGAGGCGTCCTTTCTTGGGATCCTCGGGATCCTTGAAGACTTCCCAGTACTTGGGCAGGTCGGAGACCGACTTCAGGTCCGGTGTGGTGGCCTTGATCCCCCGCTCGGGATCCCCCTTGATCATGTAGGTGGGGACGTACCAGCCCTGGGGTGCGTTGGGGTAGTTTGCGCCCAGGTCGATGAAGTCGCCGCTGGCAAAGCCCTTGTCGAACATCTCCTGGGAGTTTTCCGTCCAGGATTCCATGTAAACATGGATCTCACCCTTCATCAGGCCGGTGAGTATGGGCACGGTGGCTCCGGCCACAAAGTCGGCGTCGTAGTTATAGCCGTGCTTGAGGATAAAGGCGGCGATGCGGTTGTGCACCTGAGCGCTGTCCCAGCTGGCGTCGCCGTAAACAATCGTTCCTTTGCTGGCCTCTTCCTCCTGCGCGCCCTCGGCAAAGCCGAGGCAGGGAACGAGCAGCAGAGCCAGTAGAAGAATTCCAGCCACATGGTGAAAGCTTAATAGTTTTTTCACTGTTAACTCTCCTTATTAAGTTAATAATTTTGTGTATTTCTTACGATCCCCGGTTGCAGGTACAGGTACCCCCGCAGTAGACATTTACCCAGGAGCGAACAAAGATGTCCTCTCTACCACAGAGCAGCTCGGCTTAGGAGCATACCCTGTAACCACCGGGATTTGATGCGCGGAAATACACAGGTGTCTCTATTATATAGTGTTCTTAATAATAGTCAAGTAATTTTCAGATATAGATTATTAAAATTTACTAATTTCTTGTAATGATTATAATTATAATATGAGTTAAAATAAACAGTATTTCGAGTTCAATATAATTCGGTAGAATTTTTCGCCAAAGGGTATCCGGAGCGAGGTGCCGCAGCCTGTCATGCCTGAAGCAGGCAAAGACTTGATAGATATTGGTAATTTGGTTATATTACCAATAAGCAAAATATTAACCAGGGAGTTTATTGTGAAGATACAGATTCTCGGATCGGGCTGCCCGAAGTGTCAGGCCCTGGCGGAGAACGCCCGCCAGGCGGCAGCGCAGGCGGGGCTAAAGGCTGAGATCGAAAAAGTGACCGACAGCGGACGTATAATGGAGATGGGCGTGCTGATCACTCCGGGATTGGCCGTCGACGGGGTGGTGAAAAGCAGCGGCAAGCTCCTGTCCGCGGATGAGATCGCCGGGATGCTCGTAGAAGTCGATAAACCGAAATGAGCGCAGCTGCTCCCAGGACTGAAACGCGGTCAAAAGCCAGTCGCTTTCTGACCGAGCGGCGAAACCGGGTCCTCCTGGGTCTGACGGGCATATTCCTGGCCGCCTGTTTTATCCCCTTTCACACTCCCCGGGTGTCCGCCGCCGTGCAGGAGGCCTTCCTCCTGCTGGCGGAGTACGCCCGGGAGCACGTGCTGCTCTGCCTGGTGCCGGCCTTTTTCATCGCCGGGGCCATCATGGTGTTTCTCAATCAGCAGGCGGTGGTTCGCTACCTGGGGCCGCAGGCGAAAAAAATCACGGCCTACAGCGTGGCCTCGATTTCCGGAACGATCCTGGCGGTCTGTTCCTGCACTGTTTTGCCCCTGTTCAAGGGCATTTACCGCAAGGGTGCCGGCATAGGGCCGGCCACGGCGTTTCTTTATTCCGGACCCGCCGTTAACGTGCTGGCCATCGTGCTCACCGCCAAGGTGCTGGGCTGGCGGTTGGGTACGGCCCGGGCGCTGGGGGCCGTGCTGTTCGCCCTGGTGATCGGGCTGTTGATGCACCTGATCTACCGCCGGGAAGACCGGGCGCGGGTCACCGATGCGGCCATGTTCACAGGGATAAGTGAGGGAAAAGGGCGCACCCTCGGGCAGACCGCCCTGACCATGGCGGGTATGATCGGGATACTCGTGTTTGTGAACTGGGCGCCTTCCCGGGGCTCCCTAACGGCCTGGGATGCCGTCTACCGCCTCAAGTATGTGCTTACCGGGGCCTTTGCTATGTTCCTGGCCTATGCGCTCCTGCGCTGGTTTCGAAGGGAGGAGCTGTCCGCCTGGATGGTCTCCACCCGGGATTTCGCGGTTCAGACCCTGCCCCTGCTGTTCGGCGGGGTGCTGGTGGCGGGATTCCTGCTGGGCCGCCCGGGACACGCGGCCCTGATCCCGGAGCGCTGGGTGAGCTCTCTGGTGGGCGGCAATTCCGCGGGCGCCAACCTGTTTGCCTCAGCCGCCGGGGCGCTGATGTATTTCGCCACCCTGACCGAGGTGCCCATCATGCAGGGCCTGCTGGGCGCCGGCATGGGCCAGGGCCCGGCCCTGGCGCTGCTCCTGGCCGGTCCCTCCCTCTCCCTGCCCTCCATCCTGGTGATTGCCGGGGAGCTGGGCTGGAAAAAGACAGCGACCTACATCGCCCTGGTCGTGCTGCTTTCCGCGGGCGCGGGAATGCTGTACGGGCGCTTTGCAGCCTGATTCGCCGGCTGCATTCGCTGCGGGCCGTTCTCAGTCCGCCTCAGCGGGACGGCCGTCAAACCAGTGCGTCGTGCGCCTGCAGATGCCCACCAGCATGAGCATGACCGGTACCTCGATCAGCACTCCCACCACTGTGGCCAGGGCCGCTCCCGAGGAGAGGCCGAAGAGCATGGTGGAGGTGGCGATGGCCACCTCGAAATGGTTGGAAGCCCCGATCATGGCCGCAGGCGCGGCATACGAGTAGCCCAGCTTCAACGCCCGGGCCAGGCCGTAGCCCAGCCAGAATATCAGCATGGTCTGAATGAACAGGGGAACTGCGATCCAGAGGATGGTCAGGGGATTGCCGGCGATCACCTCCCCCTTGAAGGAGAAGAGCAGCACCAGGGTAACCAGCAGGGCGATGATGGTGATGGGGGTGAGGAGGTGCAGGAATTTATGCTCGAACCATTCCCGGCCCCGGGCGGCGATGATCCAGCGCCGGGAGAAGTAGCCGGCCACCAGGGGCAGGGCCACGTAGATGCCGATGGACAAGAGCAGGGCCTGCCAGGGAACCGGCAGGCGGCCCACCCCCAAAAGAAAGCCCCCCAAGACGCCGTAGAGCAGCAGCATGGCCAGGGAATTGATGGCCACCATCACCAGGGTCAGCCCGTCGTTGCCCCGGGCCAGATACCCCCAAACCAGCACCATGGCGGTGCAGGGCGCTACACCTAAGAGGATGCAGCCCGCCAGGTAGCTGCGCCACAGGGGCACCTCAAGCATCTTCACGCCCCCGGCCAGAACCACCGTACCGGCGCCGTGCTGCGCCCCCACCGGCAAATCCAGGCCGAAGGGCATCTTCACCAGGTCTACGGCCTCCGCGCCGATGAAGCCCCGGAAGAGGACGCCCAGAAAGAGGATGGCGATGGCATACATGGAAAAGGGCTTAACCGCCCAGTTGACGAAGAGGGTGAGAGCCACGGGCTTTCCGCTTTTACCCGCCTTAACCACCTCGGAGAAATCGATCTTGACCATGATGGGATACATCATGAAGAACAGGCAAACGGCGATGGGAATGGAGACCACCGGCGCGCCGTTCACGCGGATGGCCAGGCCGTCCAGGGTTTGGGCGACCCCCGGAGCGATTTTCCCCAATAGTATTCCCGCCAGGATGCACAGAATGACCCAGACGGTCAGATAGCGCTCGAAGCCGCCCATGCCTTTCCCGGATTCGGACATAGAAATTTTCCTTTCTGGCTAATTTGCCAAATGACGAAATAATAGAAAAAACGCAGCAACCTGTCAAGCCGAACGGTCCCGCGTAGAAGCGCGGAAACTCCTTGGCCAATCTTGCGCCCGGACCGGGAAACTGTTACAGTTCCCGGAGCATATAATACGGCCCGGGGCCGGAAGGAGTGGCTATGGGAGATCACGGAGAGGCTGTGGTTAAAAAGGCGATCGAGGCGCTGCGCGGGGCTGAAAATGAGCAGCTGGAGAGGCTGCGGGAATTCTTGCGCATCCCCTCGGTCTCCACCTATGCGGAGCATCGGGGTGATGTGGAAGCCGCAGCGTCCTGGCTGGCCCGGCAACTGGAGGCCCTGAACGCCGAGGAGGTGCGGCTGGTTCCCACCGGGGGTGCACCGGTGGTGGTCGGGCACCTGCCGCCCCCGGTACCCGGCGCGCCCACCGTGCTCGTCTACGGGCACTACGACGTGCAGCCTGTGGAGCCCCTAAAAGAATGGCGGAGCGAGCCCTTTGCCCCCGAGATCAAAGGGGAAAACCTCTATGCCCGGGGCGCCTCGGACATGAAGGGCCAGATCATGGCCGTGCTCAATGCCCTGGAGGCTTTGACAGCCGGCGGCGGCGGAATGCCCGTGGGCGTCAGGTTCCTCTTCGAGGGGGAGGAGGAGATCGGCTCGCGCCACCTGGCCGACTTTATGAAGAAGCATCCAGATCTGCTGGCTGCCGACATCTGTCTGAATCCCGACGCCGGTATGCTCGGCCCCGAGCAGCCGGCCATCACCTACGCCCTGCGGGGCCTGGCCTACTTCGAGCTCCGGGTGCGCGGCCCCGCCCATGACCTGCACTCCGGCGCCTACGGGGGAGCCGTTCACAATCCCGCCCAGGCGCTCTGCGAGCTGATCGCATGCATGCACGACGAGTCGGGACGGGTGACGCTGCCCGGCTTTTACGAGCGTGTGCGGGCGCTCTCAGCGGAGGAGCGGCGCGACCTGGCCCGCCTGACCGAGAGCGACCGCAAAATACTCGAAACCGCCGGGGTCCGCAAGCTCTGGGGCGAGCCGGACTACAGCGTGCTGGAGCGCATCGGCGCCCGGCCCACCTTGGAGGTGAACGGGCTCCTGTCCGGGTTCACCGGGGAAGGCTCCAAGACGGTGCTGCCCGCGGTGGCCATGGCCAAGATCTCCACCCGCCTGGTGGCCGACCAGCGGCCCGAGGAGGTGCGGGAGCAGCTGGAAGCCTTTATCCGTGAGCATCTGCCCGATACCGTGAGCTGGGAGCTGGAGCAGTTTGCCGCAGGGCCTCCGGTGCTCTGCCCCACCGACTCGCCGGGCATCCGGGCCTTGAGCGGCGCCATGGAAACCGTCTGGGGGCGCCGCCCCTTGTTCCGCCGCTCCGGGGGCAGCGTGCCCGTGGGCGCCTATTTGCAGCAGTTCGCGGGCGTGGACTCGGTGCTCACCGGCTTCGCCCTGCCTGACGACAACATGCACGCGCCCAACGAGAAGCTGCACCTGCCTACCTGGAGGAAGGGCAGCGAGGCTTTAGTGTATTTTTTCCACGCCCTGGCCGCGGGGCAGGCGGAGGAGAAATAAATGCGGATCAACAGGGACAGGGTGGAAAGCCGTCTTGACCGGCTCAACAGCATCGGCGTGGATGCCGGGGGAGGAAACACCCGGCTTTCCTTCACAGCGGAGGACCGGCAGGTCCGCGATCTCTTCTGCGGGTGGCTCGAGGAGTGCGGTGCGGAGCTGCGCATCGACCCCATGGGAAACATCATCGGCCGCTTTCCGGGTTCGGAAAAGGAGTTGCCCGCCATCGCCTTGGGGTCGCACCTGGATACGGTTCCCAACGGGGGCCGATTCGACGGCACCCTGGGCTGCCTTGCCGCTTTAGAGTGCGCTCAGACCCTGGGGGAAGAAAAGCAGCGACTGCGGCACCCCCTGGAAGTGATCGTGTTCGTCGACGAGGAGGGAAGCCGTTTCGGCACGGGCCTGTTGGGCAGCCGGGCCATGCTGGGGACCCTGACCTCGGAGGAGCTGCATGCAGCCCGGGACCGGGAGGGAATATCCGTCTGGGAGGCCGTGCGCGCCTTCGGTCTCCAGCCGGAGAAGCTGGCGGAATCAGCGCGCAGCCCGCGGGAGCTGGTCGCTTTTTTAGAGCTGCATATCGAGCAGGGGGGCACCCTGGACAAGGAAGGCGTTCCCGTCGGCATAGTCACGGCCATCGTGGGCATCAAACGCTACGAGATCAGCTTTCAGGGGGAGGCGAACCATGCCGGCACCACCCCCTTCTCCATGCGCAAAGACGCCCTGCTGGCCGCCGCCAGGACGATTGTGGCTGTGAGGGAGGAAACGGAGCGGTTGGGGAACCCGGCTACGGTGGCCACGGTCGGAAGGATCGAAGCCCGGCCCGGGGCCATCAACGTGGTGGCGGGACAGGTCGCCTGCAGCCTGGAGATCCGGGACGTCGACGCCGGACTGATCGCGCGCATCGGCAAGGCCGTAGAAGCTCGCTGTGCGGAGATTGGCATCGCTGCGGGGGTGCAGATCGCCGTCGAGGAGCGGGGTTATATTCCCCCGGTGCCTCTGGATCCCGGTATTATCGCGGCCATCGAAGCGAGCAGCGGGGAGCTGGGCACGCCCTGCCGGCGGCTTCCCAGTGGCGCGGGACATGACTCCCAATCCCTTGCCAAGATCTGTCCCACCGGCATGATCTTCATCCCCAGCAGGTCCGGGATCAGCCACGCCCCGGAGGAGTATAGCTCCCCGGAAGATATCGAAGCGGGCATCCAGGTCCTTTTGGGTACGGTCTTGCGGATAGACGGCGCGGGGGCCTGATCACAGGCCTGCCGTGAAGCGTCTGCATACCCTGTCGCTCACTGCCGGGGTGCCGCTGATTGTCTTTCCGCCGGCTGGCTGCCGCTTCCCGGGCGTTATTAACCATGGGCTCCAACTTCCCGGGGCAACTGTTCACAGTCAGGCTGGAACGGGTTCGACGCCGCTGGTTGATCAGCGATATTGTCTGCCGGGGCAGCAGTTGAGGCGGAGCCGGCCCGATGTTATGGACCAACCGGTCTAAATCAACGAAAAAACCCGTTTTCTCCTTGCTTTATCGATCTCTAGGCATAATAATACCTGCAACTTACAAATATTATCTTTAAGGGGGTTCTATGAGCGATCATCATCTGCTCGTGACGAAGGACAGGATCGGCATCCACGCCAAGCTCTACATCACGGTCCTGGTCATCGTCATCATCACCGAGCTCATCGGCATCCACAAGTTTCCGGTCGGTCCGGGAACGGTAGTGCTGCTGCCGATGCTGTACGCGGTGATTATCGGCATCCTGATCACACCCCAGGTCCTGGGTAAAGTGATCAAGGTTCTGCAGAAAGCGATCTCCAAGGACGAGGTGGAGCTGGCCGGCGCTCTGGTCATGATTTCACTGCTTCCCCTGGGCGTCAAGTACGGCACCCTGGTAGGCCCGGCGGTGGAGAAGATCGTCAAAGCCGGCCCTGCATTCCTTCTCCAGGAACTGGGCAACCTGGGCACGATCCTCATCGCCTTTCCCGTGGCCATCCTGCTCGGTCTCAAGCGGGAAGCCGTTGGCGCGGCGGTCAGTATCTGCCGTGAGCCGACCCTGGGAGTCATCGGTGAGCGCTACGGCATCACTTCCGCGGAAGGCACGGGCGTCCTGGGGACCTACCTGGTAGGTACCGTGTTCGGGACCATTTTCTTCGGCCTCTTAGGGGGATTCGCGGTGATTACCGGGCTTCACCCCTACGCCCTGGCCATGGCCTGCGGTATCGGCAGCGCCAGCATGATGACCGCCGGCTCCGCCTCCCTGGCTACGGTGGTGCCTGCTATGAAGGACACCATCCTGGCCTACGCGGCCACCAGCAACCTGCTCACCGGTGTGACCGGGATGTACAGCGTGATCTTCCTGGCCCTGCCCTTCACCAACTGGCTGTACAAGAAATTCCAGCCCATCATAGAGCGTAAGAAGGAGGCAGCATAATGGAAGCCATGGGAAAAACAATTGTCAATCAGTTCAAGGTGATGCTCTTGGTGTGCATCATTACCCTGATCGGCCAGAGGATCGGCTACGGCATCGGCATCGGCCAGGCCATTCCCGGCATGATCATCATCATCTTCCTAGGCATGGTGGCGTTGATCATCAAGGACTTCACTCCAAACCTGAAGTTCCCCGCCTTTGCCTGGGCTTCCATGATAGCCTTAATCCTGACCATGCCCTTTATGCCCACCTCCAAGCTCATGCTGGAATATACCAATGAGGTAAGCTTTCTGGGCACCACCACGCCGATACTCGCCTTCGCGGGTATCTCCGTCGGCATGAAGATAGCCCGGCTCAAACAGCTTTCCTGGAAGCTGATCGTGGTGGCCATCTTCGTGTTCCTGGGGACCTTCTTCGGCTCCGCCGTAGTGGCCCAAATCGTGCTCAAGATCCAAGGACTGATATGAGCCTTAAGGATCTGAAAGCCGCCGCTTTAAAGGAAATCGACGCCAACCGTGAAAGCATCCTCGCTCTGGCCCGGGCGATCTTCGCCGAGCCGGAAGAGGGCTACCGCGAGGTCAAGACCGCCGCCAAGGTGGAAGCGGTCTTTTCCGAGTGGGGCCTAAAGGTGCAGAAAGGGCTGGCGCTTACGGGTGTCCGCGGCCTGCTCGAGTGCGGCGCGCCCGGACCCCGGATCGGAATCCTTTCCGAGCTCGACGCGGTTATCAATCCTGATCACCCCGCTGCCGATCCCGGCAGCGGGGCGGTCCATGCCTGCGGCCATTTCGCCCAGATCGCCTGGATGATCGGCGCGGGCTACGGCCTGAGAAAAATCCTTGACGGGCTGGCGGGGAGCGTGGTGCTCTTCGCCGTGCCCGCCGAGGAGTATATCAACCTCGAGTTCCGGGAAAATCTGAAAAAAGAGAACAAGATCCAGTACCTTGGGGGCAAGCAGGAGCTGATCCGCCTGGGGGCCTTCGAGGATATCGACCTGGCGATGATGCAGCACGCACAGTCGGAGATGCCGGGCCGGAAGGTCTTCTTTACCGCCGGGAGCAACGGCTTCGTGGGCAAAACGGCCCGTTTCCTGGGCCGGGCTTCCCATGCCGGCTTTGCCCCGGAGCGGGGCATCAACGCCCTGAACGCCTTTACCCTGGCATTGTCCGCCATCCACGCCCAGCGGGAAACCTTCCGGGACGAGGACATGGTGCGGGTACACCCCATCCTCACCCGGGGGGGCGAAAGCGTCAACGTAGTGCCCAGCGAGGTCACCACGGAGATGTACGCCCGGGCCCGGACCGTGGAGGCCATCAAGGACACCAGCTTCAAGGTGGACCGGGCCCTGAAGGCCGGTGCTTTGGCCACGGGGACCACGCTGGAGATCAGCACCACCGCGGGCTATATGCCCCTGGAGAGCGACGAAAAGTTTTCCGATATCTATGCGGCCAACGCCGCGGAGCTGATCGGTAAAGAGAATATCCATTTCCAGGGGCCCTCCGGGGGCTCCACGGACATGGGGGACCTCACCCACCTGATCCCGGGGATTCATCCATGGGTGGGCGCCTTCTCGGGGGACCTGCATTCCAAGGATTTCAAGGTGGAGGACGAGGAGATGGCCTTTATCATTCCCGCCAAGCTCTTCGCCATGACGGCCATCGACCTGCTGGCCGACGGCGCCAAAAAGGCCAAAGAGATCGTCTCAGCCTTCAAGCCCGTCTACAGCCGCGAGGAGTATGTCCGTACCCTGGACCGCTTCACCTACAAAACCCGTTTCGAGGGGGAGAAGCCGCCAACTTTGGAGTGACCGCAACCTCCCGCAGCGGAGTCACCGTACCCGCCGCAGTCCGCCGGAGCCGCGCCTCCGGCGGGCGGGCGGACTTTCAGCTTCCTTTTTCCTCTGTTTTCCGTTTCAGCCTTTTGCTCAGAGCCTGGTGGGAGATGCCCAGCAGCCCCGCGGCCAGGGACTGGTTGCCCCGGGTCCGCTTGAGGGCCTCGGCAATGAGCAGCTCCGTGGCTCTGCGGATGGTGGGCAGGTGGGCGCCGAATTCCAGCGGGCCTTCCGGCTGCGGCGCCGCGCCGCCCGCGGCAGGCGTGGCCTTCCGCCTGGCCTGGCCGACCGCCGCCTTGAAGGGCGCCAAGGACAGGCGGCGGCTCCGGGAGCGGGTGACCGCGTCGATGATCAGGGCCCGCAGCTCCCGGACATTGCCGGGGAAGTCATGCGCTTCCAGCAGGGGAACAAGCTCGGGCGGCAGCAAAGGCTCCGGCCGTCTTAGGTCCTCAGCCGCCCGGGAGGCGAAGTAAGAGGCCAGCAGGGGCAGGTCGTCTTTGCGCTCCCTCAAGGGCGGCAGCAGGATCTCGTGGGTGGCGAGCCGGTAGTAGAGGTCGCTTCGGAACCTGTCTGAAGCGAGCAGGGCGTTCAGATCGCGGTTGGTGGCCAGGATGAAGCGGGCGTCGGTCTGCCCGGGGAAGTCGGAGCCCAGGGGCAGGTACTCCCCCCGGTCCAGCAGGGTCAGCAGCTTCACCTGGGAGGCCGGGCTGAGGTCGCCGATCTCGTCCAGAAATGCGGTTCCGCCGCCCGCCCGGCGGATCAGCCCGGCCCGGTCGGCTTGTGCGCCGGTAAAGGCGCCCTTTTTGTGCCCGAAGAGGGTGTCGGCGAACAAAGTTTCGTCGAGGCCGGCGGCATTGACGGTCACGAATGCGCCTTCCCGGCCGCTGGCGATATGGATGGCCCGGGCTAGAAGGTCCTTGCCGGTCCCGGTTTCACCGCGGATCAGTACGGGCTCGCGGCTCCCGGCCACCTGCTCGGCGTAGAGAAAGATGGCCTGCATCTTCCGGTTGCCGGTTACGATAGCCTCAAAGGCTTCCGGACCGCTGAGCTCCGCTGTCAGCAGGCGCTGCTTGAGCTCGCCGTAGGCCCGCCGCAGCTCCCTGATTTCCAGCGCCCTCCGGACGCCGCTCGTCAGCCGGGCTTCCTCCACGGCCTTGACCATGTAATCGCAGGCTCCGGCCTGCAGGCAGCGCACGGCGGTGTCCACCTCGTCGGCGCCGGTGACCACGATCACCGGGATGTAAGGAGCTTCCTCCTGCAGGTCGGCCAGCAGCTCTTCGCCGGAGCGGTGGGGCAGGCCGAGATCCAGGAGCAGCAGGCAGGGGTCTTCCCGGCGCACAATACCCATCACCTGCCGGGCCTCACGGCAGGTGACGACGTTGTCCAGGCCGTTGGCCGCCAGCATCCTGGCCAGGCTGTCCAGCACGACCTGCTCGTCATCCACGATCAGAAGCGGCTGAGCGGGGTTTTTAGTGCGCTTTTTCACGGTTCCTCCACAGGCAGGGTTATGGTTGCCTCGGTGCCTTGCCCGGGGGAGGAGCGGAAGCTTAAATGTCCCCGGTGCTCCCGGATGATCTCCCGGGACACATAGAGGCCCAATCCGGTGCCGCCGGCTTCAAAGCGGGTGGTGAAGAAGAGCTCGGTGATGCGGGACAGGTTCTCAGCCGGGATGCCCGTGCCCTCGTCCCGCACCACGATCTCCACCTCAGCTTTTGTGTTCCGCCGGCTCGTCACCTCAATGGCCTTTGTCCTGTCCGGCAGCGCCTGGCAGGCGTTGAGGAGCAGGTTGACAATGACCTGTTCCAGCCAGCCTGCAATGCCCCGGACGGCGGGCAGGCCGGGATCGAGATTCAGACTGAAATGCTCACAGGCGCGACGGATGTAGCCTGAGGACAGCTCCACCGCCACCTGGATCACGGCATTGATATCAACGGGCTCCATCTGCGCCCGGGGCGGGCTGCGGCTGAAATCCTTCAAGCCGGCGACGATCTTGTCGATGCGCCGGGAGCAGGCCTCGATATCGGCGAGCATCCCGGCCAGGCTGCGGCTGAACTCGCTTCGTTCCAGGCCGGCGATGCGCTCCTCATCCTTGTTTTCCTCCAGCAGGCGTCGGAGCTGAGGAGCCGCCCGCCTCAGCAGGACGGCGTTGGCCAAAATCGCCTGGTTGGAATCTCTTATCGGGTGGGTGACCATCGAGGCCAGCACGCCCAGGGAGGTCAGCTTGTCTGTCTGACGCAGCTTTTGACCACGCTCCCTGGCCTCGGCTTCCGCGTTTTCAATGGAGCGCAGCATTTTGGTGAAGTAGCGGCTTAAGGCCCCTATTTCATCATTGAACTGGGAGCTCAGGGTGACCCCAAAATCCCCCCGGTCCGCCCGCTCCATACCACGGTAGAGCGCCGCCAGTGGCTGGATCAAACTGGTCCTCAGCAGCAGGGGCAGCAGGAAGAGGATGCACAGGGCGGCGGCGACCTGGACGAGCATCAGGGGAGACATCTGCCGGTGCAGGGCGGTAAAAAAAGCGCCCTCGTAGTCTTCATAGAGCACCGCCGGCCCGCTGCTTTCGTGAGGAACGTCCGATGAGAAATGCAGCGGTATCAGGGGGGCGGCGGCCCGCCCGGGGTGGATACCGGCCAGCTTGGGGCCCCAGGGTACGGGTTTGCTCTCCGCCCCGGGATGCAGGCCGGTGACATTGGCCGTGGTGTAGACGTACA
>Ga0272442_10004352_pt1 | contig 19430 bp, 13 predicted proteins | sample SSMForm2O_FD_200262 | JGI IMG/M metagenome (GOLD analysis project Ga0272442, IMG submission 200262) | Marine sediment archaeal communities from Little Sippewissett salt marsh, Falmouth, MA, United States - SSM-Form-2O | ecosystem: Environmental > Aquatic > Marine > Wetlands > Sediment ... | reverse complement strand
CTACCTTTTCCCACAAAACCCCCTTTTTGCCCCAAAAACCCACATCCCCCCAAATCTACCCCTCTAACCACCAATCCCCCTGTTTTAACTAAAAAAACCACAAAAAGCTCTCACCCGCCCAAAATCCGCCTCGCCACCGCCGAGGAAAGCCCCCACGCCGCGCACACAACCAGCCGCCCACGCCCACTCACCCGCCACCAGCGAGGCGTCCTCCCCCGGCCGCAGCCCACCACCGGCGAGCAAACCCCCAACGGCCACAACATCCCACCCCCACCCAAGCCGCCCGCTTTCCTCTCCTACCACCCCGACAGCTAATCTCCCCATCCAACTATCCATATACGGCTCATTAAAAAAATCCTGCTGCTGCTATACCGCCAAAGCTTAACCTATCCACAATATCCTATATGCGAAAAGCCCCAAAAACGCCAAAAAACGCACCATAGCCAACCAACCCAACCCAATTTCATCGCTCAACCGCTACCACCAGCCACAGCGACCCACGCCCGTCACCCACGCTCAACATTCCTCGCCACCGGCTAAGAAACTCCCCACGCCTCGCAAACGGTGAGGCGACCTTCGCCTGACACGCCCACACCCACCAAACCCACCACCGGCCACGCCAGCCACAGCAACCAATTCCCACCACCGTCCGTGCCGCCACGCCGCGAAACCCCGATAAACCACCATCCACGCCAACCACCCCAGCCACCCTCAGCCAACAATCCATCTAACGCCGTTGCTCTAACAATCCTACTATGCCTATATGGCTCATTATTAAAAAAAATCTTGCTGCTACTATACCGCGATATCTTATTCTATCCAGATTGTCCTGTATATAAAAACCCCCAAAAACGTCTAAAAAACGCACTGTCTCCAACCAACCCTCGTTAATTCATCCACCCAGCGAACCATCCCGATCCCGATTCCGTCCATCGGGATTTATCGGGAAACCGGCACCCTACGCCACGTTCACCACTCCTCGCCGCAGGCGAGGCGTCCTCCCCCAGCCGCAGCCCACAATAATCCAGCCACCCACTCCCCTACCGATCACAACCGGCCACGCAGCCAACCCTACCACCCGACCACCCCACAATCATCCACACAAATCGCACCCCCGACCAATCATTAATACACCTTCCATTCAAAAGACTTTCCTTCCTCCCAATGTCGGCGACTTTTTCTATCCAATATATCTACTGTACTACGCCCCCGATCTTAGTTTTCTCCAAACTACCCGTCTTACCCATTTTAACATTCAACAAGTCAACCACTCGCTCGCCCCAAGCGCGGCCCGCTCAACCTTGCCTATTTTAACATCCTTGAACGGATTGAAGTCCGCCACACAATAAAGCACGTCTTTTTGCATCATTTTTTTCAATTTTTCTTCCTTTTCCCCTTTTTTTGAGCTTTTTTTGTCTTTTTGGCGTATTGATGAACTCAACGTTGGCGGAACGACTACAGGTCTTGTCTGGAGTTTTACAACAATTGAGGCGCCTCCGGGCCAGGCGAGCAATCCGAGTCCCGCTAACGGTGAGCCAAACGTAAGTATTGACGCCGACCTTAGCTGGACAGCTGCCTCTGATGCAACTTCTCATGATGTCTATTTCGGCACAACCAGTCCCGGAAAATTCCAGGGCAACCAGACAGCAACAACTTTTGACCCGGGCACGATGGCCAACGACACTACTTACTACTGGCGCATCAACGAGGTCAATGCCGGCGGCACAACCACCGGTAATGTCTGGAGTTTCACTACAGTTGCAGCGCCGGAATGGACCGAACTGACTTACGATGACTTCGAGTCCGGCTGGGGCAATTACACTGACGGCGGCGACGATTGTCTGTTATATACCGACGGCACGTATGCCCATCAGGGAAGTAACGCAGCCGACATCCAGGACAACAGTGGTGTAGCATCATCGTTCTATTACACCAATGGGATTGATGTTGACACGCCGGGCTATACACAGCTCAAGGTTGAGTTCTGGTACATTCCTATAAGTATGGACAACTCGAAAGAGGATTTCTGGCTGCAGTACTATGATGGTACTGACTGGCATACGGTTCAGACCTGGGTTCGAGGAGTTGACTTTGATAACGGCACTCCCTATAACCCGACTGTTTACATTGACGAGACGAGCTACACGTTCCCGACGGATATGAAGATAAGGTTTATGTGTGATGCCAGCGGCAATCGGGATGATGTTTATATCGACGAAATCAGGGTCTCCGCCAAATAAGAGTTAAAGTTTCAATTAAACATAACTTTTTTCAGGCGTGGCGGCCTAAAAAACCGCCACGCTTTTTTAGTGTGCCGAGCATGTTTGACAACCTGGTGACGAATCTTCTGCGATTATAGTTCGGTTGCGGCCATTCAGGAATCTACAGCACCTGCGGAAGATATGAAAAAAAAGATAAATCCGCCGCCTCGAAAACGCTGTTTTTATCGCATTTCTGAACCAAATGAGGGATTTTTTCACATTTTTTTAAAATTTTTGAAAAATCCCAAAAAAAATCGTCACAAATTCCCTCCTCGCCGCACTATGTATTCAGATGGATAAAAAATTATTAAAATTTGGAGGCTGAAATGAAAAATATACTGCTCGTTCTGATATGCCTGTTTTTGGCCGTTCCCTCTTCGGCCGAAATAATCATCGTTGATGACGACTGGCCTTATGATTTCGACAATATTCAGGCCGCAATCGACGATTCCAATGACGGAGATATCATCGTCGTTTTCCCCGGCACATACACCGGCCCGGGAAATTACGATATGGATATTGATTGCAAATCTATCACTGTTCGAAGCGTTGACCCGCAGGACCCTTATATCGTCGACGCCACTGTAATCGATTGCAATAATCTCGGCCAGGCCTTTCACATCCAAGGCGAAATAGGCACAAATACCGTTATTGACGGTCTTACAGTCATTAACAGCCATGACTATCGTGCTGCAATCGAGTGTCAGGGAGCCGCTGACTCGCTTGAGAAATCAACCTTGACAATCTCCAACTGCAACATCAGCAACAACTACTCATCTGGACGCGGCAGCACAAGTGGAGGAATCTCCATAATGGATGGTATCTACTTCATTAACAACTGTACCTTCAGCAACAACTTGTCCGACTACGGCGGCGGCATCTACTGTGGTTATAACAGCAGCCCTACAATTACCAACTGTATAATAATGGGCAACACATCTTATTTCGGAGGCGGTGGTATCTACTGTGAAGCGAGCAATTCTACTATTATAAACTGTACAATAACCGGCAACAAAGCTACGCTTCCCCTTGGAATAAACCCAACTTATGGTGGTGGAATCTATGCCGACTCTGACAGTAAGCTTACGATTAACCACTCCAGGATAACGGCCAACTACGCAAACGAAAGTGGAGGCGCGATATATTCCGGAGGCACCGGCTCTGTGGTTAACAGCAGAATAATCGGAAACACCGCAGGGCTATTCGGTGGTGCCGTGCATTGTGCCGGAAGTAGTTTTAGGATTAATAACTGCTCGATAACCGAGAACATCGCTGGAGACATAGCCGGCGGTATCTATGGTGACAGCTACTCCGCTGTGCAGTTAACAAATTCTATTCTATGGGCAAATTCCGACAGCAATGGCATCAGCCAATCCGCGCAGTTTCATACCCTACTGCCTCTGTCCTTTCGGGATGGGCGTTTGGATATACTTTACAATTGCATCCAGGATGATGACCCCTACGATAGCAACATTCCATTTGATTATTTAAACGCCGGCAACATCGACGATGACCCCATGTTCGTCCGACAGCCCGATGACGGCGGCGATGGCTGGGGAGACGACCCGAATACACCAGCCGTAGACGAGGGCGCAAACGACGACTTCGGCGACCTGCATCTGCAGATCAGCTCGCCCTGCATCAATACCGGCTTTCCCGATCTTCTGGGTGCCTCCAACAGAACCGATATGGATGGTCAGCCGCGAATCATTGGTGGTCGCATAGATATGGGCATCGATGAATTTGCACCGATGATTGTAGTAACAAAACCAAAGGGCGATGAAATCTGGATACAAAACAGCAGACACCAAATAAACTGGATAAGTTATGGCTTAACCGGCACGGTCGATATTGCTTACAGCGATAATGACGGCGCCGATTGGACGCCGATTGAAAATAACGTCGCCAATACCGGCAGTTACATCTGGCAGCTTCCCCCCGCCGTTGATTCACACCAGTGTCTGGTTTCAATTGTCCCCAGCACCCCAGACCCCTGTGTTGTCTGTATTGAAAGCGGCGTTTTCACAATCAAACCTGATTTTAGCCATCCACAAGTCTCATCGAAGTGGAAATCACTCGGAGGTGATTTCGACAGGATAGGCTTAAGCCAAAACTACGGCCCTGAACTCGGATGTATCAAATGGCAGTTTGAAACAACCGCACGGGTCTCAGGAAGCATTACACTCGGGGTGGATAACCGCGCCCATATCGCCTGTGAAGACGGCAGGTTATATACACTCAACTCCGCCGACGGCTCGACTGTATGGACCTATGACGCAAATTCACCCCTCTTGAGCAGCCCTACAGTAGGTCCTGACGGTTCCCTGTATGTCGGCAGTCGCGACGGCATCCTCCACGCCGTCAGTGTAGATGGAATCCTGCGGTGGACACACAATACCGACGGTTTTATCTATTCTTCACCGGCCCTCTCAGATGACGGCCACATATATGTCTGCTCGCAGGATGGCGCTCTACACGCCCTCGGCAGCGATGGCAGCGAACTCTGGACATTCGATACGAGTAGTTTCACTGCCTCCACCGGCTCCATTCTTGCCTCTCCCTCATTAGGCCCCGATGGCACCATCTATATTGGCGGCCTCTATGACCCAAATCTATATGCAATCAACCCCGGCGATGGAAGCATAAAGTGGACCTGCACCTTTGATTCTAACGGCTGGCCATTTGCTTCGCCCGTTATCTCACCGGATGGCGCAATATACCAGACTCTTCTTTATGACCCAAACCTATATGCAATCGAGCCCGACACAGGCACTGTTATATGGGACACCAATTTGGCCGACACCTCCTCGGGCTGGTTCGCCCCCGACTATGCCCAGAGATTCGGCACCGCCGACGGATGGTCCGAACCCGCTTTAGCCCCTGACGGCACTATCTATGTGGCTTTGGACGATTCTCATCTCCGCTCCGTTGACCCCAGCGGCAGTATCAACTGGGTAACGCGACTTGGAATTAAAGGCGGCCTTACTTTGACCATAGGAAATGACGGCCTCATTTATGCCGCCGGTGATGACGGCTATCTCTGCGTACTTGATAATACCGGCGCAGAACTCGCTCGCTTCCAAAGAGACGGCGACTGGCTGAGTTTCCCCGTAATAGCTGCCGACAACACTATAATAGTAACCGACTCGAAAGATAATACAGCAATGAACAACTCTCCGAACAATATAGTTTGGGCCATAACCGGCGATGATTGCCAGGGACAGGAATCCGCCCTTCACAGGCCAGAAGACCTAAGCGCAAATCGAACGATTAACCTTGACGACTTTGCACTCCTGGCAGCAGACTGGCTAAACTGTACCGATGAAAACTGCAACCCCATCTATGACCCTCTCTTTACGGGCTACAGCTATGTCGATGGCCGAATATATCTTACCGGAGATATAAACAGAAACATGTATCTCGATTACGAAGACATTGAAGCTCTGGCAAATAACTGGCTATCTCAGGAGTAAGCGGATTATGAAAACTAAAACGAACTTTGCGAAAAATGATTTTATCGTTACTTTCGCCTGTGTTCTCTTTCTGCTGGCAAATATCGCAGCCATCGGCACAAGCGGCAGAGGACGGGCCAAAGAAGCCGTCTGCATTTCTAACCTGAAACAGCTTGGTAGCGCCGCTGCGATGTTTATGGTTGACAACGACGGATATTTCCACAGAGGTAATTGTCCTGGCGGAACACATATAGACCATTGGGTCTCTGCGTGGGAGCCTTACTATGGTTCCGAGTACAACATCTGTTTATGTCCAGAGGCTACGAAACTCATGTCTGATGGAAACAGGGGCAAACCGGACGCTGCCTGGGGCGAGTGGGAGAGTACCACTCCGTGGGTTAAAAAGGGACAATATGGCAGTTATGGGATAAACGGCTGGGTTTGTAACAAGCCCACTACCATTGATTCTGAAGATTACTGGAGGCGCAACGATGTTAAAGGTGCTAACGCAATCCCGCTGTTACTTGATGCTGTGTGGATTGATGCCTGGCCGAAACCCACCGACGAGCCCCCGGAATATAACGGCCAGGATTTTCTGCAGGTTAGCGGTATGATGGCACGCTTCTGCACCTCGCGCCACTATGGCGCTATAAACGGCCTTTTCCTTGATTTCTCTGCAAGGAAAATCGGCCTAAAAGAGTTGTGGTTGTTGAAGTGGTCAAGAACATACGATGTAGAATGGGCGAGGCAGAACGAGCCGGACTGGACTATCGGCACAGGCTGGATGGCGCCATTAAAAGACTACGACTATATACCATAACTAAAAAATAACAAGTGAGTAAATTATGAAAGCTAAACCTAACTTTACAAAAAAAGATTTTATCGTTACTTTCGCCAGTATTGTCTTTTTGCTCGCAAATATCGCAGCCATCGGCACCAGCGGCCGAAGACGCGCCAAGGAAGCCGTCTGCCTCTCAAACCTCCAAAACTGGGGCAACATCTTCAAAGCCTTCATCAACGACAACGATGGCTTTCTTATGCAGGGCTGGTATGAAGGTCCCAGTTATAGATGGTACAACGCACTGCGGCCGTACTACTCTGACAACAAAGAGTTACTCCTTTGCCCTATGGCCGTCAAACCTGTCGAATCCGGTTTAGGTGGTGGAACGTTTAAAGCCTGGGTATACGAAAATAATCACGGCAGCTATGGAATATGTTCGTGCATTCTTAATCAGGAAAGTGCCGACTTTTGGAGACGCACCGACGTTGTAGGTACAGATAATATACCGCTGCTTTTGGATGCACAGTGGTATACCAGCTACCCCTGGTGGACCAATACACCGCCGGAATATGAAGGTGCCGTATGGAATCCAGGTGGAACCCAGACAGGTGGTGGAATGGGGATTTACTGTATCCCGCGACACTACGGCGCCATAAACGGCCTCTTTATCGATTTCTCCGCCAGAAAAATCGGCCTAAAACAGTTGTGGCTCTTGAAGTGGTGCCGAAACTACAATGTTTCACGGGCCAGTGAAAACGAGCCGGACTGGGAGAATACCGGCACCGGCTGGATGCTACCCCTAAAAGACTACGACTATATACCATAACTAAATAAACAAGTGAGTTGATTATGAAATCTAAAACGAACTTTACCAAAAAAGATTCTGTCGTCACCTTAATCTGTGTTGTCTTTTTGCTCGCAAATATCGCAGCCATTGGCACCAGCGGCCGAAGACGCGCCAAGGAAGCCGTCTGCCTTTCAAACCTGCAAAATTGGGGCAATATCTTTAAGGCATTCCTCAACGACAACAACGGCTATTTTATGGAAGGCTGGATAGGTGGCGCCAGTGAGAGGTGGTACAGCGCATTGAAACCATACTATTCCAACAACGAAGAGTTCCTCCTTTGTCCACAGGCCGCAAAGCCTCTTGCAGACTATGGCGGCGACCCCAGCGGTGGAACGTTTAATACTTGGGCATTAGAAGATAATTACGGAAGCTACGGCTTAAATTCCTGCATTCCTGATGCACCAACCCTAAGTACAGACCAATGGAGACGTGCCGATGTCACCAGCGCTGATAATGTACCCCTGCTTTTGGATGCCCAGTATTTTACCAGCTACCCCTGGTGGACAAATGATCCTCCCTTATATGAAGGCGCCAGATGGCGCTCATGGGCAAATGGTAGTGGAATGGGGGTTTACTGTATCCCGCGCCACTACGGTGCTATAAACGGCCTCTTTCTCGATTTCTCCGCCAGAAAAATCGGCCTAAAAGAGTTGTGGTTACTGAAGTGGTCCCGAAACTACAATGTATCACGGGCCAGTGAAAACGAGCCGGACTGGACCATCGGCACCGGTTGGATGGTACCCCTCAAAGACTACAACTACACCCCATAACTAATTCCCACAGCCTAAAAACCCTCTGACATTCCCCCGACACAACGCCTTAGTTGCCACAAAAACCACCATCAAAACCAGAACTATTCTCTTCGCGAATAACCTCATCTACTTTTCACTTCCTTTTCCTTTTTTTCAATTTGTCCAAGTCCACTTCTTTACCGTCCTCATCCACCACCTTCCCATCCTGCCATGTGTGACCTTTGGGTTTTTGAGGTTCAAATCGAACTTTAGCTCCATTTGGAAAATTCGGAGCAAAAGAAACCAATGCATCATGGTCAGGATTAATAATCACATTGATTCGTTTATGATGATACTTATATTTACTAGAACCCAAACCACTGTATCGGTTATCACGACCGCTATAATTTGTAATACATTTTATATTTGCTTCGATAGGTAACCACACATTATCTATTTTTTCAAAACGAACGTTTTCCAAGTAAGATTGAACTTTACTTCCTTTAGCCATAGGCTTTCCAATATATAAATCGGTTTCTTTTTTATGAACCGTAGCTTTTGCAATGTTATACCCATGCTGAGGATCAATCCAGACTGTATATTTGCCATGTTTTGTAAATCCATCTATCACATAACATTCTGAGCCTGATACCTCAATCATCTTATCCCGTACCTTTACAATATTTCCCTGCCGAAGAATTGAATCCACTCGCTCAATATCCGAATTAAAAAAGCCACATAGATAGGCATCTGCACTACTGTTGATCATTCTCCTGGGCTTGAGGCTATCTCTCATCTTTTGGTATATACTAATGCTACCTAATGAGTTCTTTCCAGTTTTTTCATAGTACTCTTTGGAACTACGGGTATATACGAAAATCGTTTTGCCATCCCATAGCCAGTTTCGATATGCTGGATCATCCCTTGAAATATGTGTACTGAATACATCTCCCGAAATGTACTGAAGAATTTTGTATCGATTACCGTCAAATCTAACTTCGTTTGTTTTATAAATTTTACGCTTATGCTTTGGCATACCCGGCTTTGAACTAATTGAATTACAGATATTATTGAATTTAATGATAAAGGATTTCAGTTTATTCTGCGTCTCTGCATATTTGTCCAGCAGATCCTTGGCCGTCGGCCGCTTCGCCGCCCCCTTACCGCCCCCAGCCAAAGCGCACACCGCCCCAAATCCAACAAAAACAACTACCAAAACCAATACTTTTCCCTTAACGCCCCACATCGCAAGCCTCTTTTATTTTCTTTTCCAGCTCCTCCAATCCAAACCCTTCCGCTGTTACAATGTGCTCCCTGTCGGCCAGGATTAACCACGGCAGTGATTGTACAGCCCATTCCCGCTTTGTCTTGAAACTGTCATTCCCAACCATTCCGATGGGCAAGGATATGCGATTCTTTTTGCTCCAATCATTTAGTCTCTTCCTCGGAGGGTGTGAAGCCTGAACGCATACAACACTCACACCCTTTTTTTGCAGTTCTTTGGCCCTTCTATTCAACTGTTCAACGCAGTGTCTCGAAGGTTGCTGGTTGATGTGAAAAAAGCAAACCAACAGCCTTGTGCCATCCTTCTGCTCTATTTGTGGTTCGATTTCAAACTCAGTTAGATCAGGCAGGTGCTTGCCGATAAGCGATGTTCCGGCCGTGTGAGTCCTCTCTTCGCCAAGTACGACTTTAACATCTTGGTCGCCTCCCTGTGCAAACAAAAATCCAATTCCCCCTGGGCTGCTCGAGTAATTAGCCTGAATTCTCAACGGCCCCTTACATATTCTATTGATTAGGAACCGGCCCTGAGAATCCGTTGCTGCACGTCGCCTAGGTTGATCGAAACCCTGATACCCACTGACAGATAGTGGTATGTTGGCGGCAGGGGTGCCGCTCTTGTCAACGACTATACCGGAAATCGAAGCATCCGCCGCCACAAGTTTCATCATCGGCATCTCCACAACCTCACCCGCTGCTGCCTTCACTGAAATCCGCTTGTATTCAACCGGCCCATATCCAGCAGCATTCACCGACAGATTATACTTAAATTCCTCTCTCTCCGGCACAACCGCATCGATTTTATAACGTCCCTTACTATCCGCAATAACCTCATCTACCCCGGATATAAAGGGCACGCCATGCTTGTTGTATATAAAAAGACGTACCCTCGCTGCTGGTATTCCTGCGCCATTAGCATCTGTTATCACTCCGGCTATCGACACCGCAGGTTTGAGTTGCACTCTCACCGCGCCTGGCCGGTTCATGACATCGGTAAAGCCCGCTAAGTTCCTCCCCACATCGCGAGCGCCTACAATCGCGACAGGATATTTAATATCTGTCTTTGCTTCGAACCTGCCGGAGCTGTCGGTAAAAACAGTGTCTCCGAATGGATAGGCCTTTACGACCGCCGGTCGTGCCGGCCGACCGGAAACCTCCAATACTGTGCCCCGAACCCAAAACCTTGGCTCCAGCATAATCTCCACACGCGATCGCTTGTTTCTAAAAGCAGTTACCTGCACACCCTCCCGCGAAGGGGGCTTGTAGCCGTTACATCTCGAGACATTAACATTCAATTGGCCAGGTGGAACATGAATGTGTGCAATACCATCGGTTCCCGTATCAGCGATGCGGAAAAATCCTTTGGAATTATCGGCACTCATTTTGCGCACATACATTTGAATCCCACTCAGCGGCCGTCCTGTTGTCTCATCACGAGCGATAACTTCCAGCATCGTCCCCTTTTCAACTTTTACTCTTACTTTTTTCAATTCCCTCTCACCGGTTATATTTATAGGCACGGTCTGTGCTATCCATTCAGCCGTTCTATCTGTTGGTGTGACCATCCTCAATATATGTTTGCCTTCTGGTACACCCCTGATTGAAAACTCACCGTCCGCCCCGGACACCAGCTCATGATTCCTGTATCGCTGCTGTTGTTCGTTTTTTGTGTCCCTAACCTCTAAGAGCAATCCAATACCTGGAACACCTGCACCGCTTTTTTTCTCGACTACTCTGCCTTGTATCGTTGTCACACGAGGCAACACTAACTTTAAATCTTCTCTGCCGACCTCGAACCCAATACCGTTCATCCGATGTGGTGTGTAATGATAGATTAAATCACAACCCTGCACTTGTACCCAAAAGTCCGCACTGGTATCGGCGGTTAGATTCTTGAAAGCGAAAGCCCCGTCGCTGCCCGTCTTGACGGTAAACCACGCCTGCGGCGCATATATCGGTCTCTGGTGAAGTCGGTAAAGATAGCTCGTCTTGGGAACTGCCTGAACTGTAGTTCCTGCCGCAGGCGCACCTTCGCCATCTAAAACCTTACCCGCCAGAGTATGCGGCTTTTCCAGAATAATATATAAATTGTATTCCGGTTTATAGCTTCGGTTGTAAGTCAGGGCGTCCCACCCCAATGCAAATCCTTTCTTGCGCACCACCACGAATGTGAAATACTGGGAAGTGGGTTTAACTTTCAGCAGAAACTTGCCTTCGCTGTCGGTTCTCTCTACAGACGTTAGCATCTTCGCATATTCGGGCCAGCGGGAGTAATGGCGGCACTTCTCAAAGACCGCAACCTCCGCTCCCGCTATCGGCTGAGAATTGCTGTCCACAACCAGACCCCGCAATATAATGGGCTTACCATCTCGGCCGACCGCCGCCGCTGACAGAAAAAAACATATCACCAGAATGAGATTTATTCCTTTAACACCCCGCATCGCCATCTCCATTTTCCATACCTTCAAAAAAATGCACCTTTTATTCACAAAAACAGGCAAAAAACACCGCTAACAGCAAAAGTTAAACTAACGCCATTAATATGGACGCAGCCAAAAGGCTTTTAATTCAAAAAAGTCGGCCTCTCCATTCATATCAGCCGCTCCGCCCCTCACAGGCCCAGCCGTTTCTGTATCTAAACCATATTGGACCCTCCAATCGGCTCATAAAACCATTATACCCCATCCCCCCAAAATCCCAAACCCTTTCCTCTCTCCTGCAACACAAACCACGATCCCAACTCATGTTACAAGTCTTTCTTCGCTCTTTTTATGGCAAATCTCCTTATGCGCTTATCGAGCAGATACTGGAAGACACCCAGGCGACATTGGAAGCCAAGACCCTCTTGCGGCATCTCCAACTGGCCTATCCGGGCAAGTACCATAACGGCCAGCTCCGTACACTACAGCGTCGGATTAAGGCCTGGAAGGCTTGTACGGCCCGGCTAAAGAGATTTGCTTCCCACAGCACTACGAACCCGGTCAATGGGCATGTTCGGACTTTACGAACATAAACAAGCTTAACATTACGATTGCCCGGCAGGCATTCGAGCATTTGCTTTATCATTTTGTGTTGTGTTACTCGAACTGGCAGGCGGTTCGGATATGTTTTTCAGAGAGCTTTGAAAGCCTCTCACTCGGTATTCAGGATGCGTTATGGAAATTAGGCGGCGTTCCATTGCTTCACCGAACCGACTGCCTTACAAGCGCTGTACACAAGGTGGGGCATCCTGATATTTTTACGGCTAAGTACCGAGGTCTTGCAGATCATTACGGTTTTGAATCAGCCAAGACAAACCCAGCCAGTCCCCATGAAAACGGCGATGTTGAAAAGAGCAACGATCTGCTCAAGAAAGCGATTGACCAGTCCTTGATTATTCGCGGCTGCCGCGATTTTGACAGCGTTGAGGACTATGAAAAGTTCCTGCAAAAGATTATAAACCGTATGAATCAGAACTGCCACAAACGTTTTGCTGAAGAGATTGAGGCTCTCAATGAGCTTCCCGCTCGGCGCTATGGTGATTACGATATCAAAACCTGTAAAATCGGTCGCGGTGGCACATTTCGCTTGCTGCACAATACATATTCAGCGCACAGCCGGCTTGCCGGTGAAACGGTCAAGATTCGTGTATATGCCGACACACTCGAACTATGGTACGCTCAGCGGCATATCGAGACACTTCCTCGCCTGCGCGGCGAGAATGGATATTATATCAACTACCGTCATCACATCGACATACTGGTTCGAAAGCCCGGCGCATTTGAAAACTATTGCTATAAAGATGCTCTGTTTCCAACGAGCCTGTTCAGGATTGCTTACGATATCCTTCGAGACGGTTGCAGTATAAGACAGGCAAACAAAGAATATCTCAAGATTTTGGAGTTGGCTGCAAAAGAAGATGAATCGCTCGTTAATGAAGCGTTGCGTTTGCTGATAAACCTTGAAGAAGATATCAGCTCTGAAAAAGTCAAACAGTTTATCGATTCCAAACAAAAACCTCCTGAACCTACAGCGGTACATATCGAACCAGTGGATATCAATGATTATGACCTGTTATTAGAGACTCCGGAGTGCCTGTGCATATGAATAAACAACAGTATAAACAATTAATCGAACTGCTCAAGGAACTGCATCTTCCGATGTTTCGGGAGTATTATCAGGAATTTGCTCAAAAGGCCATGGCCGATGAACTTGGCTATGAGGCGTATCTTTACGAGTTGGCCCAGAGAGAATGCGAGGTTCGACGGGCCAACAAAATCGCCCGGCTGGTAAGAGCATCGAAGCTTCCGCTGGAAAAGACATTGCAGACATTTGAGCTTAAACGGCTACCGCTTAAGATTCGTAGGCAGGCCAAGGTGCTTTCCGCCGGTGGCTTTGCTGATCGTCGCGAAAACATATTAGCCTTCGGAAAGCCCGGAAGCGGCAAGACGCATCTGCTTTGCGGAATTTGCCATGAACTGGCAAGGCAGGGAAGGAAGGTTTACTTTGCTACCTGCGATTTGATGGTTCAGGAACTGTTGAGAGCCAAACAGGAACTTCTGCTCGACAAGTTGCTCAAGAAGCTGGGGCGATTTGATGTGTTGATGATCGACGACTTCGGCTATGTCAAGCAGAACCGCGAGGAAATGGAGGTGTTGTTTACCTTGTTGGCCCACCGATATGAGCGTGGCAGTGTCCTTCTGACAAGCAATCTGCCGTTCAGTAAGTGGGAAATGATTTTTAAGGATCCGATGACCACGGCGGCGGCCATTGACAGACTGGTCCATCACAGCGTGATATTAGAATTGAATGTGTCCAGCTATCGAGCTGAACAGGCAAGGAAGCGAAAAGATAAGGATAAGTAATATCCAGAATTTTGCCCCCATGGGGGCACCCCCAGAAACATTCGTTCATGGGAAAGATGTGATAACTGAAAGGAAGAAATAATTGTCGCTAAGAGAAATTATAGTTGACGCTGGACAACGGGGCCGATGGAGCAGCTTACAGACGGGCGTGCGAGGCCTTCAATAGATATATCAGGGTCGGGGAAATTTCGCTCTCCTTTCTCCCTCCGAACCCGGCCCTGATTTTTTTAATAGGGGAGTGGATTTTGCCGTTTTGGCGTGGAACTGGCTTGAGGGGTTGTAACAACCGGCTATTTATTATTGCAGCGGATTAAAGATGTGAGGCAGGTTTAAAGGGGGATAAAAAAGTTTAGAAAAAGGTTGACAAAGTGGTAATTTGAAGTAAAATAATGTTATAACTATATTTCCTGGGGCTTATTTTTCGGAGGTACGGACAAAAAGCCCCTTTAAACCACAAAATCGAGAGGAGTTTAGAATGGGAGTACGCTACGGTTCCAAAGCGTGGATATTGTTTGTATTTGCAGTATTATTGTTCTTTTCGGTGCATTCGGGCGGGGCTGAGAGGGTTGGAAGGGAGGCAGGTCTTTCATCAAAGACGAGGGTGCGCAAATTAGCCAGAAAAGCTGGGGTCAGATACGTGGAGGTTGAAATAACTCTCAGTGAGGAATTCGACCTTGCTTATATCAGCGGTCTTCCGCGAGCGGCTGGCAATGAGCCGGAGGTTTCGGGGGATTCGCGGAGAGTAAAAGTTCAACTTCCGCAGAGTTTGGTTGGAGAGTTGGCTGAGGCTGGCGCTGAGTTCGAGGCTGTCAGGAACTTTGTGTTTATTGAAGGTTCCGGCGGCGGGGCCGAGAGTCTTGACGGGGACATTGGACCGTTGGCAACGTGTAGCGGTCCTTATGAAGAAGGATCCAGCGGTCTTGACGTTTATATTGAGGATCATTACTACTGGTATGGCAGCGGGATTGATTTTAGCGGAAGCTCTGTTACCTTTGCAGTTAATTGTATAGACATTCACTATGTTGTGAGGCTGAATTCCTATAATTTCTTCGACGTGTCTTTCAGCGATGAAGATGGTGATAATAAGTATTGGCTGGAAACGGGACGGTGGGGAGCTAACGGTGACATTAATGAAACGAGGACGGGAATTACGGCATACAATGGGGAACCGATAAACCAGTGGTGGGTACTCTGGGCGGGGGAGAGTGCAACAAGCGGTTCCAGCTATATCGATTCGTGGTGGATAAAATTGTATTACGAGGAGGGCTATTGTTATGCGGAGGGTGATTACTGCGCCGAGGGTGACTATATAAGCCGGGTGCAGGTCGGTGATATAGATAATGTCAGCGGTTGCGATAATTACGGGGACTATACATCGCTATCGACGAGTATGGAGATTGGTGAGGGTTACCCGATACAGGTAGATAATTACAACCCATACGATGACCAGGACCAATGCGGGATATGGGTTGACTGGAACCAGGACCTTGATTTTAAAGATGCGGGAGAGACGATAGCGGTAAGCGGTACGCCGGGATATGGTCCATATACGGCGACGATAACGCCGCCGTCGTGGGCGGTTTTGGGTGATACGCGGATGCGTGTTCGTATTCGGTGGACCGGTGATGTTGAGCCTTGTGCGGTGACGGACTATGGAGACGTTGAGGATTATACGATAACGGTCACGTCCGCTCCTCTAACTCGTATCTACGGTAAGAAGTGGCATGACCTGAATGACAACGGTCAAATGGACGGCGGCGAGCCGGGACTTAGCGGGTGGACGATATTCCTTGATGAAAATTATAACGGCGAGATTGACACGAACGATATTGTCACGACCACCGATATGCAGGGAAGCTACGAATTCACAGATATGGAACCGAACTTATACTATCATGTATCGGAAGAGGACCAGGACGGGTGGATAAACACTTATCCCGGCGCAGGCGGCATCCACTACAGGGTCTGGGTAGAGGAAAACAACGACGTAGAGTTGAACTTTGGCAATTATCAGCTCCACAATTGCGATATCAACGGCTATAAATTTCATGACGTAAACAACAACGGTGTACGGGATGATAGCGAGGAGCCATTAAGCGGTTGGGAGATTTACATCGACGAGAATGAAAACGGGCAGTGGGATTCAGGCGAGCCGAAGACAACGACGAGTGCGACGGGTTATTATGAATTCACAAACCTCGAGCCGGGTTACTATAACATTATGGAGGTACCACAAGCAGGCTGGTTCCAGACTTATCCGGGACTTACCAGCGGCAGACTATGGGGACTCGAAAACCGAGACCACGAGGGACAGAGCACCATCGTCGAAATTAACCTTGCTACGATGATGATAGAAAGCCGTTTTGCCGCCCCTTATAATTCGATTGGTCTTGGCATCGGTTTTCTTGCCACCGGGCCCAGTACACTGCTCTATTGTCCACTTAGAATGATAGACTTTAACACAGCCGACAGCCTCTTTTTTGAAATAGACAGCGAAACAGGCCTTGTCATTGATCGTGGCGTTCTTGAAATGCCCATAAATGAGGTTGCCTGGAGTTGTACCTGGCATAATGGAATACTTTATTTCATGTCAGTTGTTACTCCGTTGCCGCCTTCCCCCGAACTACCGGTGACATATCTGAACCGGTATGATGCGTTCACCAAAGAATTGCTCTCGCGAGACCAAATCGTTGACGTTAGTTGTGATAGTCTTGCAGGTGATCCTTATGAAGATCTGTTACTGTGCAACCTGTTAATAAACCGAACATTATATGAGATCGACCCAGACACTGCGAATGTTGTCGGCACTATCGGCCAACAGTGGGTCATAGGACCGGATATGGCCTATACAAACGGAGTGTTATATAAAACTTTCTGGGCTAGAGACGATATTCACAAACTTCACAGAGAAGATGGTTCACTTATATCAACCCAAAAAGTGACTGGTTATAAAAGTTTCGACACAATTACTGGAGGCATCGGAGTCAAAGGCGGGCATCGAGTGTGGGTGGGTAAAAAAGATGTAGAAGCGAACTTTGGTAACCGCCCTGATAGTGAAGGTTCGTTGTCCGGTACCAAGTACGAGGATTTGAACAGAAACGGTGAGCGTGATGCAAATGAGCCTGGTATGGCAGGCTGGACTATCTATGTTGACCTGGATGGTGATATGCGTGTGGATGCACTGGAGCCTTCGACTGTTACCGATGCCAATGGCAACTGGATAATTGAGGGACTGAAGTATGGCCGATATTTCGTTCGGGAAGTTCAACAAAAAGGTTATCTGCGTACCGAGCCGGGGTTGGTGTGGATCGATCTCGTCGAAGTTGATGGGCCAAGAGATATTGTATTCGATGATTTGCGCAACCTGCTTTATGTGAGCACCGAAGCAGGCGAGATAGAACGATTCGATCTAAGCACCAACCAATTCCTTTCTCCTGTTACGATTGGCGGTTCACCACACGGTATGGACATAACTGCTGATTACAGTGCGCTCTATGTTGCAGACACTCAATTATCAGGCGGCAATGGTGTGGTACATAAAATCAACACAGACACTCTAAACGTTACCGACTTGACTTATACAGTAGGGGAGAATGAAAACGGTAGTTATGATATTGCCATAGGGTCGCAAGGTCTCGCATTGTTTACCGGCAGTTCAGCTGGCTCCATTCTGATTCCGCTGTATGTGTTGAATACAAGCACGGATATAATCACCACTCACCCCAACGTTATGGGAACGGACAGAATAAAAAACGATCTGAGACTGGTCCGCTCATACGACAGGAACACACTCTTGTTGATAGGGAACAGTTCGGATGGCTGGGTAGCGGCATATGACGCTCCGAGTAACTCATTCAGCAATGACAAAAGCTTCTGGGATTATCTACATGAATCCCCGATAGCGTTGAATCGTGACGGCTCAATGGCTGCAATTCAGTTGGATGATCATTGCCGGATAGTAGATTCAGATTTCAATATGATAATGGGCCTGGATGACAGCAGAATGGGAGGTGAGTTTGACCCTTCCAGCGATTTGTACTATCAGTTCCACCGGGAGTGGAATACCCTGTTGGCAATCGATACGGTAGTATGGGAATTATTGAATAATGTTGGAACGGGCTTGGTCGCAGAAACATATGAGAAGTTCACCAGAGGAGAGACCGCGATAACAGCAGACGGCCGCGTGCTTGGTATCACCGACCCGAATTATGTTTCTCTGCATCGGAGGGAGTATTACGCGCTGGCTTTGCCGGGCCGCACGATTGGGGGATTGGACTTTGGAAATAAGACTTTGTTGTGTGGTGACATCGATGGTGACAGAGATGTAGACCTCTTTGACCTAGAGTGTTTAATTGAGGATTGGTTATGCAATGAACTGAGTATGGATATTGCCCCGGCAGTGCGGGATCAGATTGTTACTATGCCGGACTTTGCACGGTTTTCCAATGCGTGGCTTAGTCAGGAAGGAGAGGCGAACTGGGACTGGTTATGTGACGTAGCTCCGGCCGGTGGTGACGAGTTTGTCGATATTAGGGATTTGAAAGTGTTGACGGATGAATGGTTGCTGGAAGGTATGAGGTATGACAGTGATGTTGCCGGAAGCAGCGGATCTGATGGATTTGTAAACCTGTACGATTTTGCCTGTCTTGCCGGGGATTGGGCAGTTGCTGAGAACATCATAAAGTATGACGAAGATTTTGAGACGGGCGATTTCAGTAAGCTGCCATGGGAACATGCCGGCGATGGCCCGTGGACGATAGATTCCTCTGAATATTTCGAAGGCAGCTATAGCGCGAAGTCTGCTGACCTGCCCCGGTACGATGAAAGTATTCTAAGGGTGACCGTTAACTGTGGAGATGGTAACATTTATTTCATGCTGAGAAGTGGTAGGGGAGGAACATTCCGGTTCAGAGTTGATGGGGAGTTAGTGTTTGATTGGGATTCCTTTGGTTGGGATGAAGATCTGTATTGGTCTCTGGTCGCAATACCGGTCAGTAGCGGCACACATACCTTCGAATGGTCTTACGAGCCTACCGGTTTGGGTTTGGATCACGCCTGGATAGATGCGATACGTTTGCCACCTGTGAATGACTGAGCAGCTTTTCAGTTCAAGAGCTTACACTTCTATCCTAGGAGTCTGTCCGAGTAATAATTGAATGTCCTTTAAAGAGATGGTAGAATACAATCCGATATTTATAAGGGAAATTCAATTTCAGGAGACTCAAGGATGAGT